>JAAUYA010154981.1_pt1 | contig 10165 bp, 10 predicted proteins | sample 7278161 | NCBI WGS metagenome assembly JAAUYA01 (sample SAMN14350120, study PRJNA611818) | marine sediment metagenome | isolation source: surface marine sediment (3m) | place: French Polynesia: Moorea | collected 2018-08
ACGCATAGCTCTTGAGTGTTGCTCAGAGCATAGAGAATTTTTAAGCGCGATTTGTCTGCCAAAGCAGTGAATAAAATTTGAGCTTCTGCTAAAATTTGCTCCTCTGGCAGTTCCTGGCTAATCTCAGCTACCAAATCTGTGTTGAAACACTGTACTTGACAAATATCCTTGGCTTTTTGCTTACTCACCAATAACTCCCCTTTGATCTCCATATCAGAATTTTAGCAGTTGACTTTTGATTTGAGTACTCAAATCCTCACCATCCTCAAGTATAGCTTGATCTTTATTATGATAACGGTTATCATTACTAATTGAGTTCTGTTCTTTTGTTCTATCCATCTAACTACAAGCTAATGTCATTAACTCAGTCCTAAACAACTCAGGCTGAAGTTAAAAAGCTTATGTAATGTGGATTTAAGCAAATTTCAAACAATGTCTGTGCCAATTGTTAATAGAGGCGGTGAACTTCCTCGCCTCTAATTTTTTCTTAGCCCAACTGTGAAAGGCCATGATTAAAACCACACCCGTCTATCAAAATTCAACCTTAACCATTCCTCAACATGGAATGCCCGTCACCATCATCACTGGTTTTCTCGGAAGTGGTAAAACTACCCTTCTCCATCATATCTTGACTAATAACCAAGACCTAAAAGTAGCGGTTTTGGTCAACGAATTTGGCGACATCGATATTGACTCTCAACTACTAATGTCCGTCGAAGAAAATATGGTGGCTCTCAGTAATGGCTGTATCTGCTGCACCATCAATGACAGTTTAATTGATGCCGTCTATGAAATACTGGAGCGAGAGGAAAGAATTGACTACTTGGTAGTAGAAACCACGGGAGTTGCAGATCCTCTTCCCATTGCTCTAACCTTTATAAGCCCAGAGTTAAGCAACCTCACCAGGGTTGATTCTATCTTAACTGTGGTTGACACAGAAACCTTTACTGCCGAACATTTTGAAAGTGAGGCTGCCCTAAGTCAGATTATTTACGGTGACATCACTATCCTCAATAAAATTGATTTGGTAACAGAGGAAAAAATAAGGGCTTTAGAACAAGACATCCATAGAATTAAAGAAGGTGCCAGGATACTGCACGCCCAGTACGGTAAAGTTCCCCTTCCTCTCATTCTCGATGTAGGAATGAGTAAAACGAATTCCTATGCAGATGCTGAACTAGAAGAACACCACCATCACCACCACGATCATAATCACGAGCATGACCACAATCACCACCATTCTGACCATTTAACAGTGGATGGTTTTATGTCTTTTTCCTTCGAGAGCGATCGCCCTCTAATTATCGAGAAATTTCAGAATTTTTTAGTGGCTCAAACCCTTACAAATGTCTTTCGGGCAAAAGGAATTCTCTGGTTTAAAGAAAGCGAACTGCGCCACATCTTTCAATTAAGTGGCAAACGCTATGACATAGAAACTGACCAGTGGCAAGGGAAGCAGCGCAATCAGCTAGTGTTTATCGGGCGCAATCTCGATGTTCACACCCTCCACGAACAACTGCATGATTGTTTGGCGGATGGTCTTTTGTGGCTGCCCTAGAAGTCCTGACCATCTTATAATATGATAATAATTATTATTATCACAATCATCTTCTCTTATTTGCTCCCAAAAAACTTATCTCTGAACAAAAGAGGAAAACAAACTGAATGAATCAATTAAGGAAAACTTTGCTGAGTGTTTTATTAAGCATTAGTGTCTTAACAGGATGCAGTTCTAGCTCAAACAGCTCAACCAATCATTCTGAAACCGGGCCTCCAGAAGTAACTGAGGAAAAGTTAGACATCACAGTGAGTATTTTGCCCCAAGCATATTTTGTCAAGAAAATTGGGGGCGATCGCTTTTCAGTTAACGTCATGGTTCAACCAGGGGCTGAACCTGCCACTTATGAACCAAAACCTCAGCAATTGAAGGCATTGAGTGAAGCAGAAGCCTATATCAGCATTGGCGTTCCCTTTGAAAAAGCCTGGATGGACAAGATCAAAGCTGCCAATCCTAATATGATGATTATCGATTCTACCAAAGGCATTCAGAAGATGGAAATGGTGGCTCACCACCATCACGAGGGAGAAGAGCATGAGGAGGAACATGAAGAGGATGAAGAAACCCTCGATCCTCATATCTGGCTATCTCCTCAACTAGTCAAAGTTCTCTCAGAAAATATTTATCAGGGACTAGTTCAACTCGATCCTACTCAAAAAGAAGAATATAAGCAGAATCTTGACCAATTCAAGGCGGAGATAGAACAACTCGATCGGACTATTAAACAAAATTTAGCCGGAATTAAGAATCGTAAATTTATTGTCTTCCATCCTGCTTGGGGATACTTTGCTAGTGAGTATAACCTAGAGCAAGTGCCTATTGAGGTGGGAGGGCAAGAACCCAGTGCATCTGAATTAGCAGAATTGATTCAGGAAGCCAGAGAAGAAAATATTAAGGTAATTTTTGCTCAACCAGAATTCAGTAGTAAAGATGCCAAAACTATTGCCCAAGAAATTGGCGGCGAGGTACTATTAATTACCCCTCTAGCAACTGATTGGTCAGATAATCTGCTCAAAGTTTCTCAAACTTTTGCTGAAGTGCTAAAAAAACAAAGTTATCGAGGCAATGGAGTAGTAGCAATTGTAATTCCCTATAGAGCCCATTGAGTAATGAGTGAAGTAATTAAAATCAGCCACGTCTGGGCAGGTTATCAACAAACACCAGTATTAGAAGATATTAACTTAAATGTTAAGGAACTAGATTTTATTGGTTTAATCGGTCCTAATGGTGGTGGAAAAACAACTTTATTAAAAGTCTTACTGGGACTGATCAAACCCTTAAAAGGTGAAATCAAAATTATGGGGTGCTCTGTGGATCAAGGACGGCGATATATCGGTTATGTACCCCAATTGCTAGAATTTGACCGTAATTTCCCACTGCTGGTTAAAGATGTAGTTGCCATGGGACGTTTGGGGAAACGGCCTCTACTACAGCGTTACAACTATAAGGATTGGGCAATTATTAATCAGTGTTTAGAAAAAGTAGGCATGGCAGATTTAGGCGATCGCCCTATCGGTCAACTTTCAGGAGGGGAACGCCAAAGAGTCTATATTGCTCGTGCCTTAGCCACAAAATCATCTATACTCCTCTTAGATGAACCTACTGCCAATGTGGATAGCAAAATCCAAAACAATATCTATGAATTGCTCAGAGAATTAAACCAGTCCATGACTATTATGATGATTTCTCACAACTTAGGAGCAGTTTCTACTTATGTTAAAACCATTGGCTGCTTAAACCGTCGCCTGTTTTATCATAGCAACAAGTTAATTACCCCAGAGATGATTGAACAAACCTATCAATGTCCTGTCGATCTCATTGCTCATGGTATTCCTCATCGGGTATTTCCCGAACATAGGTCAAAAAATGGTTAACAAAACACTATGATGATAAAATAATGTATGTTTTACACTCCCTCATAAACCTCTTGTAACCGCATTTCCACTCCTATTGACTGCAAAATTACCGAATCAGTCTTAGACTCGAATATATGCAATGACCATTCCTTAACTGTACCCCGACGATAAAGCATAACTAGAGTTTTTTGGGGTTCAACTAACCCATATTCCTGCAAACTCTCCACAGAGCGATAAAAGCCAAATTTACGCCCTTGATCGTAATCTCTAGTGGAATCAGATAAAACCTCAATAATCGCGATGGGATTTGTTACCGTTGTTTGACTATCGCTGTAATAAATCGGTTCTCCTGCTATTACCATTACATCAGGATAGGTAAACATATTATACTCTGGTATCCATAACCGCACATTCTCAGTGTAAACTTTTCCTCCCTGCTGACGGAGAAGTGGTTTTAGTAACAAACATAAATTGGTCACCACCTCATTATGATTAGTCGTTCCTCCTGCCATTGGTATCATTTTCCCATTGATAAATTCATGACGTAATTCTGCTTCGGTTTCTAATTCAAGATATTCGGTTGGAGTATAGACTTTTTGCTCTAATTGCGTTGTCATTGTTCACCTCGCTTAGTTAAGTAATAAGTTTATTTTGATTTGAGCTTGTTAATTGCTGAGATGTAATCATTATTGTAGTGCGATCGCATTTTTAACAGATTGGTTTTTTTCGCTCTGTCAATGGTACTAAAGATTTTAATTTTTAGAATTTTTCTAACACTAATGATTTTGTTCACAATATCCTCAACAAAGCTTGGATTAACTTTCGCTTACGGGGTGAACGGAGAGGAGCACTGGTGTCAACTTAAGCCGTAAATAAATTACTGGTTAGGTTTCAATGCCCACCTCGAAATTCATGATACTGTGGGCGAATTAAATTAAAGGGTTTCTCAACAGGCAGGATGCCTGTCTCACGAATGGCTAATCGACTATGTTCAGAGCCCGAATTTTTAATTGAACCACGGTATCATTCATTTCGAGGCTAATAGATTACGTTCAATGAATTGAACTAGCAGATTGAAGATGAATACCAGTTATCTTTAGATAACGTTTTCTATTAGCCTTGTCAATTTATTGCAAGGCAGAGCAATGGTTTCACCGTTAAGTTGACACGAATGGAAGAGAATGTCACCGCAGTGCTTCTAAAATACGAGAATAATAAAAGCGAGTGCTAGTCATCCCCTTGCGTTTGACTTGAAAACCATTATCTTCTAAAATTTTAATAATCTCTTTTTCCTTATGTTGATACGCACGAGTCGTTTTACTCGGACCTGGGAAAAATTCACCAATTTTTTTCAGAATTGTCAAACATAGTGTTTTAGGAGCAAAACTGAGAATTAAACGGGATTTGGCTAAAGAAGCCAGATGATTAATCATTTTTCCTGCTTCTTCTGTAGGATAATGAATCAAAACATCTAGACAAATAACCGTATTATATTCTCCTGTTAATGCTTCTAAATCATGTACTGTAAAATTAGGGTTACTGCTATCTTTTAAGAGCTCAGCTGCTTTTTCCTTGGCTTCTCCTACCATTTTTTCGGAGATATCACTGGCAAATACCTGCGCACCTGCTTCAGCGAGGGGAATACTCAAGCTGCCAACTCCACAACCTGCATCACAGATAGATAACTCAGCTAAATTACCATCTTCTCTTAGCCAACTTAGCACTGTATCAATAGTTTGCTGATGTCCATTCCGAATATCTAGTTGAACTTTGTTAACGTCTCCATCGCCATAAATTCTCCGCCAGCGATCGAATCCTGTGGCATTAAAATATTCTTTGACAATAGCTTTGTCATTAGGTTTGTTATCAACTACGTTTGTCATAATATATATTGCTTAGAAAATTATCAATAATTAACCCCGTCTCGAATAATGACGGGGTAATAATTGTTCATTGTTGAAGCGTGAATTATTTCCCGCTATCAACCATCAACTATCAACCATCAACCATTAAGCAGTAACTAATTCAGGTTCAGGACGCTTACTATTACGGATACCTTCGATCGCCTCTGCATAATTGGAGGCTTTAAATACCGCCGAACCAGCTACAATAGCATTAGCACCAGCTTCGAGTACTTGCCAAGTATTGTTCGTTTTTAAACCACCGTCAACTTCAATCCAAGGATCTAATCCTTTTTGATCGCACATTTGACGTAAAGCACGAATTTTTGGTACTACTTCTGGAATGAAGCTTTGACCGCCAAAACCGGGATTGACACTCATGATCAATACCAAATCGCAAAGCTCGATGACATATTCAATTAAATCTAAAGGCGTGGAAGGATTGAGAACTACACCTGATTGTTTACCTAACTCTTTAATTTGACCTAAAGTGCGGTGGAGGTGAGGAGATGCGTTATGTTCAGCATGAACGGAGATTATATCCGCGCCTGCTTTGGCAAAATCAGCAACATATTTTTCTGGCTCGACGATCATTAAGTGAACATCGAGAGGCTTTTTGGTATAAGGACGAATAGCATTTACAATTAGAGGACCAATGGTAATATTGGGAACAAAGCGACCATCCATTACATCCACATGAATCCAATCTGCGCCAGCGGCATCTACCGCTTGAATTTCTTCTCCTAACTTACTGAAATCGGCAGAAAGAATAGAGGGGGCGATCACAACTTGTTTTTTGCTCATAACTTTTATTTTGTTAAATATACTTACTCTGTAGTATTTCACTAAATCATTAAATTTTCTTTAAGTTTAGCAGGTGTTGGTTCATTCGAGAATATGATTGGCAGTAATTTTTGGTTTTTCTAAGTGAGGAACATGACCGCATTGTTTAATCCAGATTAATTTCGAGTGGGGAATCTGCTTGGTAAACTCTGTGGCGATTTTCGTACCTAAAATTTGGTCATTTTCTCCCCAGATTATCAAGGTAGGTGGAGTAATATTTTTAAGGCGATCGCTAAATAAACCATAACCTCCATTCTTGGTAAAGGAAATCAAAGCTTTATTCCATCCAGGACATTTTAAATGCAATGCGGCGCAAATCAAAGCATCTTCATTGGCAAAACTTTTGTCGTAATAGGCACTACGACTTATACTTTGTCTGACTCTAAGGTTACGCAAAAATTCTGTGGCGAGGAAGTCAAAAGGTGGAAACATCAATTTGCCCATGACTGGTGGTTTGGTTAAACCACCACTGGAAAGTAAAACTAATTTACTGACGATATCGGGATAAGTGAGAGTAAAATCAATGGCAGTTGTGCCTCCCATTGATGCTCCGACTAAAATTACTGGTTGCTGAATTAAAGTTTTCCAGAAGTAGTAGAGATGGGTTTTAATCGCTTCTGATGTATAAGTTATTAAGGGGTTTCTGGCGGTAAATCCGAATCCTAACAAATCGACCGCCCAAATTTGGTGATTCTCTGCAAGTAATGGTAGTAAACGGCGAAACTCTAACACAGAACTATCAAAACCGTGCAAAAGAAGTATAGGAGGATTTCCCGAGCCTTGCTTGACATAACTGGTTTCTATGGGCTCTCTAGTTAGAGGGGTTAAAATTGAGTGAGCTCGGATTTGTTTGACGAGATTAATCGAAGTTGCTTCAGTTAATTTTTTTGCTTCTTGAGGTATAAAACTGGAAAACATGTTGATGGTTGATAGTTGATAGTTGATGGTTGATGGTTGATAGTCGAAAACGTTGAACAATCAACAATTAACAATTAAAAATTAACAATGAGCAATCAACCCTATCACTTATCATCTTCATTTTGTGACTCATCTGATGAATCAGTGAAAAAGTCTTTGGTTTCCCAGGAAAATAGTTGCGATTTCCCATCAACATCTTTGAGAAAACATCCATTTCCTGGTTGTGGTCTATCTTGGTCTTGAATATCAGTTTCGAGGCCTAATTTTTCCATCAGCTGGTCTACTTTATCCATCATGTGATTTAGTTTCGCATCGATTTTATCCATCATGCGGTCTAGCTTTTGGTCTAAATTAATCAATAGCTGCTTAATTTCCTGAATTTCTTCTTCTCTCATCTGTATCAACCCCTGTGCTGCCCTAAATTTGTTTGTTACTGGAGTATGATGGCGATCGCTTTTATCTCCATTCACCTTATATAATATAACAGTTTCCACTCTCTGGTTCTAAAGATTTTTTTGCTTCGGAACTACTAATATTCAATAATAATGAACCATCATCAGTGCAAAATTACGATTATTATACCTGTACTTAATGAAGTAACAACTCTTGAAAAGAATTTATCTCGCCTGGAAATTAATCCAGATATAGAAGTAATTATTGTTGATGGTGGCAGTACAGATAATACTGTTAAATTAGTCAAGAATAAAGGTTTTAAAGTTATTGATTCTACTCTAAGTAGTCGCAGTTATCAAATGAATTTAGGAGCCAAAGAAGCAGTAGGAAATATACTTCTATTTCTTCACGCTGATACTATTTTACCTAATAATTATTGGAATTCAATTGAAAACACTTTAGCACAGCCCAATACTGTTGCCGGTGCTTTTCGCTTGCAAATTGACGAAAAAAGTTTAGCTTTTCGTTTTCTGGAAACTTTGGTTGATTGGCGATCTCATTTATTTGCTTTACCTTATGGCGATCAAGCCATTTTTTTAAAGGCATCAGTGTTTAAAAAAATAGGTGGATTTCCTGACCTACCAATAATGGAAGATTTTGAATTAATTAAAAAATTGCAAAAATTAGGAAAAATTAGGATTGATTCTGGTGCAGTGGTTACTTCAGCAAGACGCTGGCAAAAACTAGGTATTTGCAAGACTACTTTAATTAACCAGTTGATTATTATTGGTTATTATTTAGGGGTATCCCCTCAGAACTTAGCTAAATTTTACCGACAAAGTAAGTCCTAAACATGGTTTATTTTTGCTTGAATACCGATAAATCAAGTGATTCAAAGTCTTTAAAAAATTCTAAAAGCCTGGTAGCTATTTGAGAAACGCCACCGGAAACATTAGACTCGATGTTCAAAGGTATCACCGGATCGTGAAGCGATAAGCGTAACAAGAACCATCCTTTTTCCTCAGGAGACTGACAGGATATTCTTACTCCTTCATAATTATGGGGAACAATCTCCCAATCAGCCTGGCTAGAGGCGAATTCTTGGAGTTTTTCAATCACCATATTGCCATAAGATTTAAAATCCTCAACCCCGATTTTGAAACGGAATTCTTCACTCTCCTCAGGCTCCTGTAAATTGGTAATTAAATCTGGCAAGGATTTTCCTTCTAGTTTGAGCAAGGCTAGCTCAATTAACAGTTTGGTAATCAAATAAGCTCCATCATCGAGAAAGTAGTTTTCTTTCATGGCTGCATGCCCTGAAGTTTCAATCGCTAACCAGGATTCTTTGCCTTCTTGATTTAGGCGAATGGACTCATTGATAACGTTTTTGTAACCGCGCTTAAAACGGTGGTGTACACCTTTTAAATCTTGCTCGAGGAATTGCGTCAACCCGTCAGAAGTAATGGAATCGGTGACGATGGTTGAGCCGGGATGTTCTTTTAAGACGATCGCCGAAATTAGGGCAATTAAACGGTTCCTGTTGAGTTCACTGCCCTTACTATCGACGGCTGCCGAGCGATCGACATCAGTATCGAAAATAATGCCGAAATCAGCTTGATGATCGATAACGGCTTGAGAGATGAAAGCCATCGCTTCTTTATTCTCAGGGTTGGGAATATGGTTAGGGAAAGTACCATCAGGCTCGAGAAACTGAGAGCCTGTAGTATCGGCTCCTAGAGGTTTGAGCACTTTATCTGCATAAAAACCTCCTGCTCCATTGCCGGCATCGACGATTATTTTTAAATTTTGAAGTGGTTGCTCAAAATTTTCAGGATGCTTTACTGCTTCACGAATTTTTTTAACAAACCCATCTGCATAAATTGACATAAAATCACGTTTAGAAATGGTTCCCTGCTCAGAAGCTGTTTCCCAATTATTTTCGGCAGCCAAGGTCAAAATATCGGTAATATCTTTTTTTCCCAAACCTCCTTGGGGGGTAAAAAATTTTAATCCGTTGCGATTGAAAGGCAAATGACTGGCAGTAAGCATGATAGCCCCGTCACAATCAAAGCCGGGGGTAACTGTACTCATGAACATGGCAGGAGTGGAAGCCATTTCAAAATCATAAACTGTGCAACCTGCGGTAGCAATTCCATCCATTACCGCCTGCATTAATTTTGGCCCTGATAAGCGACTGTCACGCCCTACTGAAATCTTTAATTCAGGGGCTTTTTTGCCTGCTACTTGTGTTAACCAGTTTACAAATGCTTGTCCGAGAATTTTGGCGACTTCAGGAGTAAGATTAACTTCTTCATTGGGAATTCCCTCGAGGGCTACGCCGCGAATATCCGAGCCATTTTGTAGTTTTTTCCAGTTAAAATCTTTCATTACCAGACGGGCTTTTAAGATACTTTTTACCCCAACTCTCAAAGCAGATCACTTCTACTGAGTGATGAGTAGCTGCTGGGGACGAAGACATTATAACGCGAATTGGGAATGTAGAAATATTTACTCTAATATGGATTTAAAGCAAGTAGATAGAGAACACGCTTATTTAATTTATTAATTCCTTATGATTGAGTCTCCAGTGACATCCTCCCCACCCTCCGCTACGCTACGGACGGGGCTTCCTCTCCTCACAGAGAGGCATTCCTGCGTAGCACTTGGCGCTTAACCGAAGTTCCCCGCTAGTACGC
>JAAUYA010044411.1_pt1 | contig 10159 bp, 8 predicted proteins | sample 7278161 | NCBI WGS metagenome assembly JAAUYA01 (sample SAMN14350120, study PRJNA611818) | marine sediment metagenome | isolation source: surface marine sediment (3m) | place: French Polynesia: Moorea | collected 2018-08
CAATATTTCATTTATAAAAGGACCCAGTTTATTTTTCATAGGCCAACAGAGGGGGGTTACTGTGTGTAAAAGGGAGGGGCAGAAAAAAAAATCTACAACCTGCAGTCACAGACAGATGGCCCCCTCTCCTGGTAAAGAATGATAGCTTCCTTAGAAGCATTAGCCATCAGTTTGTGATGGGTAGATCTCTCATGCTGTGGTCTTGCTCTGGTCTTTTCTGAGACCAATTATTAATATGTGCTCAAAAGTGTATGTAGTATCCATGGGTTCCTGGTGTGACACATATTCATAGTATCTGTCTAAATGATGGAAGCCCCCCCCCCCCCAGCTGACTTGCAAGTCAGCCTAGCCTTAGAAATGATGGCTCCCTTATCATCTGCCACATTCGTTTTTAAACTCTTTTCAGAATTCCAAAAATGTTGAGTCACGTTTATCCCCCAGTATTCATGAGCGACTCATGCATGCAGAGGCTAGGAATGAATACTCATTGCGCAACCTGTGGATCGCATTTGGATTTCTGACAGCTTTACTAGTGGCCACTATCTGTGCTCTTATTGTTTCACTTGCAGGCAAACACAATTAAATTATTATTAAATTACTCTCTACTTAGAACATTAAAAGATTCACTGTTGGTTAGCGGAACCATTTCATGAAAATACGGAATTGTACTTCATGGATTCATAATTTTTATGACTGTTGCTGTACATTTCAATATAATATAAAATACATAGTGATTTGTTCACATCCAATTTGATGACTTTAAGTATCACTGTCAGCAATTTCCACCAGAACTTCAAAATGTATACCTTTAGATGTGATTTTTTATATATCCATGATGAACAGGTCCATAGGCTAGCTTAGCATCTGTGATTATTTTGGTGATCGGATGACCCTTTTGCTGTGAGTATTCCATTTTTCTATGACGTGACCAGGTTAACGAAAGTGCTTAGGATATATGAAAATTATATCCAAAGGTATTCATTTTGACCCAATGGTGAAAATTGCTGTCATTGAGTCTTAAATAATTACATTTCTGTGATTTAGTTGATAAAGGAGTGGGGGATAGTACTACTGCAGCACCACCACAAACACAGCCATCAGAAGGAGACCCTGTGACATCTGTGGTGACAACATCTGCGGTGACAACATCTGCTCCACTGACATCGGCTTCCGTGACATCTAGTGATTCTCAGGCAACCACTGTGTCTACTAATACGGCAACAGGTACAACCCTAGTGAACTAGATCAGTCTGCTTTAAGCAGTTTTTAAGCTGTCACCACTCATCAGTTGGATAAAGACCTTAGCCCAGTAAGGTCGAAACGTTACAAGTGAAAATCTTAATAGTATGCTCATGTTAATTGAAATTTACATTTTTTTTTACTTTATTGCAGATGGAAATTTAAATGTGACAGAGATATTGACAAAATTAAATGAACTACAGGCAGAAGTATCATCATTACAACAAACCAATACACAACAGGTATCAAAATAGGGTCCTGCATCCTTAATGTTTCTATATTGTATATTACAAAAAAAAAAAAAAAAACAAAAAAAAAAAAACAACAACAACAAAAAACGAGGGCCCGAAAAAAAAAAATGAACTCATATATTCTGTTCAAAGATGTAATACTGTACTGACCGTACATAATTATGTCATTCAAATAAAAACTTCCTTGTTTTACTGCATCTCTACATTTGAAACATATAGGATATCATAAAATTATTAGAGTAATAGGAAAAAAATATTCCTCCCTCCAGCAAAAATAAAACGAGGGTCTGAAAAGAAACAATGGTATATAGCATTTACAGAGAGAAATGCTAAAAACAAAGGTTATTTCATTGGAAACATGCTGAAAATCCCATTTTCACTGAAAAGCTCCATAAAAACTTTTGAGTCGAGGGTTTTTACCATGGGTCTGTCAAGTTACATGAAACACAAATATTTTTTTTATTTAGGCTTAAAAGAAGTTCATGAAGTAGGATTCCCTATGCTGTGAAATAGTTTTGCTAACCCGGCAGTGATTATATAGACTTGATAATACAGATTTTGCTTTTTTTTCTTCCCGGAGAGGTCAAAACCTACCCTCCCTCCATCCAAAAATTTTGTATTCCGGCAGTATGGCATCATCACTGCCCCTTTTTTACCAGTTCACTTAAACCTAGCTCTTGCAATGTTTACTTTTTTATTACCGCTAAATTTATAATGTCTATATAATGCATTGGATCTAATTGAACTAATTACGTTAAACATTAATTTTCAAATGATTGATCGACAGGCATTAAGCAGACTGTTACAGTTAATGGAGTTAAATATGAAGGTCTCTGGGAGCCCGTCTGAGGATAAAGTGTGGGATGCGATGCTAGCTGTGAGGAGCCAGGTGTCTGAGGCTAAGGCTATTGTGGTGGTAAGTCTCTTCTCTTAATCAATTTTCATTCTAAACAATTTACTTCAGTTTAGATAAAGATTCTTTTAAGAATGCATGGTAGTCATTTCCTACCAGTTTGTTATATAAGTTTGTCAGTATTTGCCATTCCATCAAGCTGTCTTCAAATGTTGTGACAGCATTGTGACTCGTGGTTCAGCAATGAATTGTTACACTTGTGTTATTTTCGCAGTCAATAAATTCTATTCTCACTGATATTGATAATGTGTGAGAAATGAACAGAGTCAACGTTTTGTGTTGGAATTGGGCAGGTTTTGTGAGAAATTGACAGTGAGGGAAACAATTAAAATACTAAACCTGCGAACCCTGTTTCCAATTGTTCATGCCCTGTTCATTTCTCACAAATTTAAACAAATTCAAACACAAAACGTTGACTCTGTTCATTTCTCACAAAAAGCCAATATCAGTGTCTATTCTATTCTATTCTATTCTATTCTATTCTATTCTATTCTATTCTATTCTATTCTAGACTAGACTAGAAGTCGTCCTTTACAATTGTTGCATAAATGATAGACACTCCCATTAAACTCAATTCTTGCATCTTAACAACAATCAAGTCTGATACAGTAGTGGTTAACAATATATCGTTAACATACCATTGATTATTTATTGTAGGAGTTTGAGGGAATGTATGAGTCAGCCCAGAGAACACTCAATGCAGCAGCAGAGTCTGCCTTCCTTGCAGGTCAGTATTTAGTACTCAGAAGCATTAACTTCAATATTACTTTTATTAGTACTTTATTTCTAGTTTAGTTACAAGTTTTTAGTACCGGTACTCCCCATGCAGGTTCCATTGATTTTATTTGGCATTGTTCACTTTTCTCTTCCTTGATTTAAGTTCTGTTACAAAAATATGGGCTATTATCAGAAAAACAAACAATTTCTCACATAATTCTAATGATTTAAAGAATGGGGCAGTAGGCCCAGATGGAACAACTCCTGAGTCGGTGAGAGAGGCTTTTAGCAGGTTAATCATAGCGGTAATCGAAAGCAATAGTAATGAAAGGGCTTCAATGTAATTTGACGTTTTTACATGAAAAGGCATCATGAATATGTGCTGAACCAAAAATACCAGACACAGCACTGAAATTATAATCATTCGAATAGATGCAAATCCAATCAATGTCATTCCAGTAATGAGTAAACGCCTAATGCTAACCATTGCTTCCCAGTATAAAGTCATATTCTGATCATCTTCTCTATATGGCCCTTGCAGAACTGATATTATTGTCTCAGAAGCTTCAGGCAGCGGAGCAAGACCTGGGACTTTCCCAACTGGTTTCTTGCATCTTGGTACATGTAGGAAGCAGAGAGCAATAAGTGGGCACAAACAGCAACATGTGAATCTTGTTGCTGATATTTTGTTCTGTTTTAGCAATTTTAGTCCAAATGCAAGTGCAAAGGGAAACGGAAATGCATAGAATATTGCAAAGATTACAAAAAGAACTTGCCAGTTTTCCAAGCAGACATTTGTTCCATCGTACCACCAGACATAATGTTCCCCAATAGGCATACATACTAGAGACACAAAGATAAGCCCACAGAATCCAGCATATGTGTACTTTATTATCTCAACCATTCCTTTAACCAACTTCATTCTAAATGACTGTAGATTTTTAACAACAGAGTGAAATCGGGCTTTTCTTTGAAGTAAAATTGTGAGGGTATATATAATTATGAAAGCTACTGACCAGCTTACGTAAATTGCAACTAAAAAGCCCACAGAATAAAGGTGTTTTCCAAGAGTTGTCAATCCTACCACTGGGCAAATATCAAATGACATCTTTGTGAGTTCGATGTTTAGGAATCTTCCAACAATGTCAGTAATCTTATCTGTGAATGAGTCACTCTTATCGATATCACTGAACTCAATATGAATCCTAATAACAGTGGCCATTTGAACATAATATGTAACAATACCAAAATAACCTTTGTCGATATCTTCCCCACTGTTTTCTGTTATAGCTGAACTATTTTGTTCTTTTATGTCTGTTTTATCAGTCATTTGACCAGATAGTGTAGTAGTTGATGAAATTTTCGAGAGTGACTGTGGTTTTTTGTGCTCAATCATATTCAATTTTGGCTTTGAATCACTGCAAAAGTGTTTGACGTAAGTAGGTGTGACAAATAGTACAGCTATTAAGTCATCTTTTAATGTGTACCACAATGCATAGGCCATGGCAGATAAAAGAGCAAATAACCAGAACCATTGGTCCCCTTTACACTGAGTGTCTGGTGTACATGCTCCAGTTAGAATGGAGACAGAGAGGCCTTCTTGGCAAGCACCACAGAGGGTACTTGTCCTGTTGCCTGCACAATAGTCATACACATTGCAGATGCTGCTGTCACCACCAGAGCAGCAGTAACCTGCAGGGCACTGTATGAATTGGAGCTTGCCCTGGTACCAGTAGCCCCAATAATTAGGACGAGGCATCACATTATTTCCAGTACATATGGCACCATATGGACACTTTATGCAAATTTTACTTGTCTGTCCTGTATTTTGAAAACTGATTACCGAGGTATTTTCAGAAGCACTGTATGAAAGAATCATGTTAACATTAGATGGAAAATAATGATTATCACTACATGGGTTGCAGTCGTATATCAGGTCTGTTGCACGATTACTATCTGTAGAAATAAAATTGTACTGTACACTATGCCTGTACCATATTGGACACATAATATTCATGTGAATGTCCTCCACTTGGGCAATGTAAAAGAGACTAATTTTTCCTATGTAAGACTCAGGTTTAGGATTTGTCACTTCAACATCACCCCCAAACTTAGTACTTATTCCAGCTATAAACACAAGAGAATCCTGGATTGGATTATTAGGGTCGACACTGTAGTCAAAAGTACAGTCAATAAGAAATAACCTTACACCAGTTGATGTATATATGTCTAGCCCTGCATCAACTGCCTTATTATTGAGAAACACACAGTTCCTAATTTCAGCTTCCAGAGAATTGGCTTTTATCGCAATTGCTCCACCATATCCCTTTAATACAGTCGAAACCTTTATAGCTATATTATTCCTAAAAAAGCAAGACAATATAAAGAACTTTGAATTCTGAACCTCAGAAATGACTGTCAAAGCTCCACCATTACCTTCATGACGACTGTTTATAAATTTAGAATCAGTAATTTCAGTCCAGAAGTAGGCATGATCAAACTCGTGTCTGTTGGCAACAATCTCTAAGTGGGCGTGGTAAAATGTGCATCTGCTAATGAGAAGATATGGATTTGTTAGGAAAAGTACTATTTCTGTATTGGAGGTTGACCGTTCAGTAAATCTTTTGCCTTCCAAATGGATGTGGTTTATGTTTACTGTTACATTGTGAAATTGTATAAGGGATGGAATCCTTAAATATGGTGGAGATTTTACTTTCATCTGAATTTCAGGCCCTATTAGTGTTGTATAATTCATGATGAGTAATAGAGCATAAACATCCAAATTTAGTTTGAAGCCTTCGAGAATGGAATGCTCAATGACACATTTAACAAAACTGCTATTCTGTAGGAACAATCCACATATTTTTGTATCAGAACAGGAAAAGGATGATCTTTCCAAATAAATTTGGTTAGGAGACACTTCAGAATCCTGAATTGCAACTTGCTCCAGGATTGAATCTTTAAAAGTGACATTGATGTTTTTCAATTGAATGGAACTGTTTTTCATTTTAAATTTAATAAAGTACACATGAACAGATTTGCTGACCCTGTTTCCCAAAATCACTCTGCTGTCACTTAACAAACATGATTCACAAAAAATATTAATTTCTCTGCCATGAGTTAGATTTGTATTGGTGCGTATTTCTATAGTATCAGACAGGTTTTGAAATGCTCCCTTCATACAAACCAGGTTGTGCCCACCCTTCACAGCATAGCTTATTGTTTTACACGGATTTGTCCATGAATTTATTAGACACTTTGGTTCATCTTCTCCCAGCATTGAAACCCTCACACAGATATCTAAAACAACAAATAGTGTTTGGTTTATTTTGTTTATTTTGACTAATTACCCTACACAAAGTTGTATAAGCTCGATTGATTCTACAAGGTGCTTTTATCAGGGTTACCCACAGTGTTTTCTCCCAGGCAGGAAACCCATTTTTTCATGCTAGTCTTTGGCAATTTATCTAATGAACCTAAGGGTTGATTTTTAAAAACCTAACCTGAAGTGTTGTTGCTAATTTGATGTTGGTCTGATTCCAAATGATTGAAATTTGATAAACATTGTTCCAGCATTTTATCAGTTTTATCTACAGAACACCATTCCGGATAAAGGCACAATCTGATGGGTTCAATGATATGTGAAGTCAGACCCCATCCATCACATGGACAGTCTGATTGTGCTTCATCACTAGCATCTGGGCAGTCAGCAACTCCATCACAATACTGATCCATGGGTATACATATGCCTGGGTATTCTTCACACTTCTTTATAATAGACTTTTCAGCATCAACATGTCCACGAAGACAATTTGAATCACACAGTTCATCAGATATATCTAAGCAATGATAGTCACCATCACATATATGTATGTCTTTTATACATTGCCATTTATTTGCACATTTTCTAAAGTTTGGCAGGCAGTTGTATTCAATGCAGAATTTGTCATCTTCATCAGAGTAGTCATTGCATGTATATTCACCATCACAAATCGCTTCATCTGGTATGCATTGGCTCCCGTCATTACATTTCCTCCATCCCTTCTGACAAGTCCAGTTTTCACATTCTCGTTCATCACTTGCATCATTACATTGGGCAGTTCCATCACAAACTTCCTTCAAATCAATACACTTGAAATCGTTACATTTCCACAGCCCTGTACTACAGTTCCAGTTCTCACACACATGGGTAGCTTCATCTGATCTATCATTGCAATCATATTTTCCATCACAAATGGAAGGCATTGCTACTCTTTCTAATCCATTGACAACACAACACAGCCTGTCATCCTCATCAGAATCATCTTTACATCCATACAAATCATATGCAGTATTACTTGAACTATCTCTTCCATCACAAACATATTCAGCTTTTATACATTGCATGTTATCAGCACACTTCCAGTAATCAGGCAAACAATCATACTTTTCACAGGCTGGACCTTCATCTGATCTATCATCACAGCCAAATTTAAAGAAGCGGTTGTCAGCAGCAGGCCTACCATCACACCAAAACTCTATATCTATACACTGAGTAGTATCATTACATCTGATGTAACCTTCTGATGTAAGACACTCTACCCCAACATGGTACTCAGGAACCTCATCTGACCCATCTGAACAGTCTTGTCTGCCATTCAGTATCCAGTATTTTACGATGCATTTAGAGCCATCCTTACATTTCCAAAATTTGTCTGGACATATCCAGTCATGGCATAGGGCTTGGTCTTCATCTGATGTATCATTGCAATCTGTCTCTCCATCACATACGACACCCTTAGAGATGCAAAGCAAACCATCAGTGCATTTCCACATAGCTCCAGTGCAGGTCCAATGCATGCATATTATTGGATCCTCATCTGATCCATCATTACAGTCAGGAAAACCATTACAAACAAACCAGTCATGTATGCAGTGCAGATCAGCACACTTCCAGTAACGAGCAGGACAACTATGTTGCTCGCATGTTAGATATTCCTCATCAGATCCATCACTGCAATCTTTGTTTCCATCACAAAGCTTTGAACCATGTACACATTGCATTTTATCCCCACATTTCCATCTATCAGAACTACAGTTCCAATTCATGCAGCCAGATCCTTCATCAGACCCATCTCTGCAACCATATTCATCAGTCTTGCCATCACACCAAAATTCAGACAGTATACATTGCAGAGTATCATCACATCTAGAATGATCCTCCTTGCATTTTATACCACCATGATAGTGTGAATCCTCATCTGATTCATCTTTACAATCAAGATGATCATTCATAATAGAGCCCTCGCTAATACATGCAGACCCATCAATACACTTCCAATACTTTTCTCGACAAACCCAGTCTTTACACAAGTCCTGATCTTCATCTGATCCATCTCCACAGTCAGAAAGTGAATCACACACATCACGTATATTGATACAGTGATTGTTCAAGCATTTCCACGTGCCCTCTGGGCATTGCCATAATTTACAAAATTCCTGGTATTCATCTGAACCCTTTCTACAATGTATGATTCCATCACATACTTTTTCCTTGTCAATGCATCTTCTGCCATTTAAGCACTCCCATTGATGCTCATCACAACCAATGCATAATTCTAGTAGCCAACTTAAAATGGCCAAAAACATTATAGCTTTTCTTTCAGAGGAGGTCCCTTACGATGTTGATATACTACACATTTATAAATCAACACAAGTGACCTTTGAAATCTCACGGATTGTAGATTATTTCTGTTATATTTCTGTTAGGGACTGCGTCCAAAGTTCAATGTCTGAAAAAATGTAAACCATTGATCTTTTTGAGCAGACCCCCCCTCCCCCCTAAATGTAAACCGTAAAAACATTGACTTTTTGAATAAGTTTTATTAACACTGGAGAGAATGCTACATTGTGAGACAAAATTGTTTATTTATTAAAAAAAATCTGATTCATAAAGGTGAAATGCCAAAAAAAAATCAATGTCTCCCAAAAGCTTTGGGGTCTGGACCCCCCCTCCCCCAAACATCAACGGTTTACATTTTTTTTAGACATTGAACTTTGGACGCTGTCCCTTATCAAAAATCATTTTTATAGTCAGATTTGTAATTGAAGTTCCAAGGTTCATTTTACAGTAAAAGGGAAATGACTGTAAGCTTAAGGTTCTTCTAAGGTAGATACCTCATGAGATTAGCTTGCCATTGGTTTGGGCACGTTGAAGTTGACAGGAATATTCATATCTTACTACAGGATATATGGTTATTAATTAAGGTGATTCTTGGGTGGTTTTTAAGATTCGAGCAAAAACTATGAAGAAGCCGATCAATCATATCCGTGAGAATATCGCACACACGTAATTACAGAGACACACACCGACACCGCATACTGGTATTGAGAGTGCTGACAGACAGACAAACGCACATGGTAGCATCTGTCGGTCTGTCCATCAGCACTCTCACTACCAGTATGCAGTGTTGGTCTGTGTGTCTGTGATTATGGGGCTTGTGCAGATAGTCTCGCAGATGGAGTTGATCGGCTTTTAATTGAAAGATAGTCTGGTTTTTTTTTCATTGTTTTTGCACCATAGTTATGAGCTAACCTTTAATAAAAGAGCATGAAAGCATTTTGTAAATTTTTCACAATTTTGTTGAGTAATGAGACATTTTTGACAAAAATCTCTGAAAAATCTTTGTTTTTTGTGGAAATGTGGTATGAATTTAAGAGCCAAAATCTTTTTCATTACTTGGCCAAAAGGTAAAATAGTTTTTTCTACAAAATGTTTACATGGTCTTTATTCAATAACTTCAAATGAGAGATACAGTGCATAATGTGGGGCATTTAAAGGCACCCTTTTAGCATGTTTAGGGATCGTCCAATAAAATGTATGGTTTTCCTAATCGTTACACCGTAAGAATTTTCTGGACCCCACCCACCCACCCCCAAATTCTTACGGCCATGTGGCAGTCCACCGGGGGTAATGATGGCTGACACACTGAGCTTCAATGCTAAGATAGGTGTGGTCGATTTCTGAGTATAATCTAACGACTAGGGACTCCCCGAAATG
>JAAUYA010244311.1_pt1 | contig 10141 bp, 8 predicted proteins | sample 7278161 | NCBI WGS metagenome assembly JAAUYA01 (sample SAMN14350120, study PRJNA611818) | marine sediment metagenome | isolation source: surface marine sediment (3m) | place: French Polynesia: Moorea | collected 2018-08
CCAAGAATGGGCAGGTACTCAAAATAATCTGGGAGAAGCTTACAGCAACAGAATCAGGGGGGAGAGGGCCGAGAATCTAGAAGACGCGCGCGCCTGGGCGCCAGTGGCTTTAAAAGTCCATACCCGCGAGGCATTTCCCCAAGAATGGGCAGGTACTCAAAATAATCTGGGAGAAGCTTACAGAAACAGAATCAGGGGGGAGAGGGCCGAGAATCTAGAAGAGGCGCTCGCCTGCTGCCAAAAGGCATTACAAGTCCGCACCCCCGAGGCATTTCCTGTAGAATGGGCCACAACTCAAAATAATCTGGCAAATGCTTACAGCAACAGAATCAGGGGGGAGAGGGCCGAGAATCTAGAAGAGGCGCTCGCCTGCTACCAAAAGGCTTTACAAGTCAGCACCCGCCAGGCATTTCCTGTTGATTGGGCAGAAACTCAAAATAATCTGGGAGTTGCTTACAGAAACAGAATCAGGGGGGAGAGGGCCGCGAATCTAGAAGAAGCGCTCGCCTGCTACCAAAAGGCTTTACAAGTCCATACCCGCGAGGCTTTTCCCCAAAACCACGCAGAAAGGCAATTCAACCTCGGTCTTGCTTGCCAAGATGCCCGACAGTTCTCCAACGCCTACACAGCGTTTCAAGCTGCTATTGACACCGTAGAATCCCTGCGGGATGAGATAGTCTCTGGTTCTGGCACAGAAGCAGACAAGCAAAAACTGGCTGAAGAATGGAATGGGCTCTATCAAGGCATGGTGGAAGTTTGCCTAGAACTAAACTATTACGATCGAGCTATAGAATATGCCGAACGCAGCAAAACCCGCAACCTGGTGGAACTCGTTGCTATGCGCAACCTCTACCCCAAAGGCGACATTTCCGAAGCTGTCCTCAATCAACTGAGTCGCCTGCGTCGGGAGATTAGTGCCGAACAGCGACGGCTGGAAATCGAACAGAAAAGTCGCACCAATCAAGTTAGTATGCTGTCGGAAGAAGGTAGCCCACAGCGAGTTACCCCACAACTGACTATCCCAGACCGCAGCCACTTGAATCAATTGCGGCAGCAGCTAGATGAATTGATTGACCGTGACATCACTCCAATAGACCCCAGCTTCAGCCTCACTCAAAAGGTTAACCCTATTGCTTTTGAGGAGATCAAAAACCTGATTGATGACCAAACGGCGATTATCGAGTGGTACATTACTAATGATAAGATTCTCACCTTTATTACCACCCGTCACCATGACCAACCCATTGTTAAACAATTTCCTTCTGAGGATCTCAACAAGTTGGTCAAGCGGATGGAAGCTTATCTGAAGCTATATTACAGAAAAAAGAAATGGTGGCGTATTCAACTGCCATCTCGCCTCAGCGATTTTGCCCAAATCCTGCACCTAGAAGAAATTATCTCCTGCATTCCCAAAGAACAATACACCAAAATCGTCCTCATTCCTCATCGCTTTTTACACCTGTTGCCTCTCTATGCCTTGCCCTTGGGTGATGGAACTTGTCTTTTAGACCATTATCTAGACGGGTTAGCCTATGCCCCAAGTTGTCAGCTATTGCAACTGGTGCAAAACCAACAACGCCCAAATTTCCAAAACCTGTTTGCCATTCAAAACCCCACAGGCGACCTCACCTACACCGATTTAGAAGTGGAAACTATCCGTTCATCCTTCCCTTCTGCCCAAGTTTTAGTCAAACAAGCTGCCACCAAAACTGCCCTCAATGCCTATCAGGACTTGCCATCCGTTCACTGCGGTCACTTCTCCTGTCACGGCACATTTAACATCGCCTCTCCCCTAGAATCCGCCCTGCTGTTGGCAAACGATGAACGCCTCACCTTGGGAGAAATCTTTGAATTTAATCTCAATCAATGCCGCCTCGTCACCCTTTCCGCTTGCGAAACAGGTTTAAGTGACATTACTTCCAACAGCGATGAATATATCAGCTTACCCAGTGGCTTTCTCTTTAGCGGAAGTACCAGTGTGGTTGCGAGTCAGTGGACAGTTAGCGACCTATCTACCGCCTTCTTGATGATTCGGTTCTATCAAAATCTCGACTTGGGTAACTCCGTCGCAGTTGCCCTCAATCGGGCACAACTCTGGCTGCGAGATGTCACCAAAGCAAAGCTTCTGGAATGGGTCACAGCTAACATTAAAAACCCAAGCATCAGGCTCAATTTACGCAAACGATTTCATACAATGCAGGATGATGACCAGCCATTTCGGGAACCTTTCCACTGGGCAGCATTCTGTGCTATAGGTAAATAAATTAGGAGGTACGCAATGACAGAACAAAAACTATCCCCATACGAAGAAAATATTTTGGGTTTTATTCAAATTACTAAAGAAAAACCGGAACTATTTACCAGAGAAGTCCTAGATAGCTTGAGAGACCATCTCACTGAGCAAATTTCCCATGCAATCTCCTCTTGGCTCGAAAATCATCCTCAAATTGAAAATGCCTTCTTAAACCTATCTAGCAATAGCAGCGAATTAGACCGAGCAGCCGCAGCTCGCAAGCCTCGACTGACTGCCAAAGAAATTCAAGCCCTCCTAGAAAACCTAGTTCGCCAAAGTGACCTACCCCCTGAAGCTCCACCTACTCCACCCAAAAAATGAGCCAGAGTTCTCCAACTCAGGGACTCCGCAATCCCAGCCTTACCTTCTAAGCCTTCCACCTGCGGAACATCATCAGCCAGGGATTAGAACAGACTGTCCCCGAAGCGCCTCAACTCTGGGAACAATATTGTAGGGTGGGCATTGCCAAAAAATGTCCCATCGGTTCGAGGGTTTTTCACAAGCTAGCCCACCTTACGAAGATGATCTCATTTTAGAAATTTTCTGGTGACTAAACTGGTTCTATATCATCTCTAAAGCTTATTTAGTAAGGGTTTACACCATTATAATTCTAAATAGCTCACAAAATTGAGTGAACGGTGACGGGGAAGGTGAGTAATCGGGGAGCGATCGCTCTTCTTGCAAACCAATATACTATTGGTACAGTAACAGCTAAAATCCTTCAACCGAAGCCCCAATTTATACCTACTGCTCAGTAATGTCACCATTATCCTCGGAAACAGCCTCTAACTCCGCTTCCAACTGCTCAATGGTGGGTAAACTTCCCTGTAACTGTTCTGGTAACGCCTCCCTTAACTGATAAGTAGAAACCCCAATCGGTTTATTCATCTCCCGCAGGGCATATTCCACAATAGTTTCATTTTTCGTCTTACACAAAATAATGCCAATACTTAGCGCATCATCAGGATGTCTGAGTAAATCATCCACCGCCGCCAAATAGAAATTCATCTTCCCAGAAAACTCTGGTTGAAACTCCCTAATTTTTAGTTCAATCACTACAAAACAACGCAAACGAAGGTGATAAAAGAGTAAATCTAGATAAAAATCTTCTCCCCCTACTTCCAGATGATATTGACTCCCTACAAAAGCAAAACCTAGGCCTAATTACAACAAGAAATCACGAATATGCTCAATTAAAGCCTTTTCTAAGTCTCTCTCTCGTGCATCCTCTCCTAAACTAAGAAAATCAAAGTTATAAGGATCTTTTAACAGTTGTTGAGCAAGTTCAGATTGAGGTGAGGGAAGGGTGCGTTCAAAATTAGTAATTGCCTTTCCTTGCCGATGATACAAGCCACTTTCAATTTGATGCACTAATACATTGCGACTCCATCCATGTTCAATGGTTTTACGGATGTACCACAAACGCTCATCCGGTGATTTAACCTTTTCCATTAAAGTAAGATTGTGATACCAAGTAATTTGTGCAAGCACCTCTTGCACTATTTGTTCATCGGGGTAAGTTTGGGCAAATTTCCGCATATATTTGAGGTTACGAGGGGAAAATCCCTTCATTTCAGGAAAAGCGGAACGCAAATCCTTCGCCAGACGGTCAATCACTTTTGCACCCCACCCTTGCTGTTGTTGTTTGGTGAGGATTTCTCGTCCAATTTGCCAGTAAAGTAAAACCAATTCCCGATTAACAGAAAGGGCAGCTTTAACTTGAGCGTTGCGGATACGCTGTTTCAAGTTTTGGAGGAATTGTTGATAGTCTTCTGTTAAATCTTTGGTCATAATTGAACTGAACTCGATATTTGGACTACAGCCCCACTAAAACTGCAGGAAAGGTAACGATGAATAAAGGTGACATTCATAATCCTTTTTCTTCTAATAGGGCTTCAATCAGGGTTAGCAAAACTTCGTTTTTTGACTTGCCGAGTTTCTGGCAAAGTTTCTTGAGTCGCTTATTGACCGATTGTGGAAGTTGCAAGGTAGTGTTGACAATTTTTTCTTTGGGTTTTGTCTCCGAGAAGAGAGCCGATAAGGAAGTTGGTTGCTTACTATCTTGCTTATCAGGAGCCATGGCGGGGGGTAGATAATCCGCCGTTTGCCGCATGAAGGATTCAAAGTCGCTCGATTTATCAACATTTTTCTTTCTTCGGCTGGTCATAGTTTTAATACCTCCTGACAAAATTTCTCTAATTCTTTCTGTTCCGCTTTAGTGCGGTTGCCCATCTGCCAAACTACTGCTGTTTGGTCTAAGGCATCGGCAATGCTAGCTTTGTCATAAATCACTGAGCGCATGGCTTTAATACCAGTCTCGGCTTGTTTACTCTGAAGGTATGCCACTGTTTCTTCAGTGACGGCTCTGGCTCGATGTCCCATGCTGACAAAGGTAGCTGCCCTGAAATTCTTGCCATTGAGTTGAGCTTGCTTGATAAGGCGGATGGTTGGGTTGGAGGCGACTTTATCAACACTGGTGGGTTTGACGGGAATTAATAACAAGTCTTCAGGGTTGAGGGTAAAAACGATCGCCCGATTCAATTCAGAGGCGTTAGCGGGACAGTCAATTACGGTGTATTGGGTTTGCTCTCGCAATAGGGGAACTTGTTCTAATAAATTATCGGGATCTGTTAGTTGGGTAATGGGAATGTCCAACTCTAGTTGCGAAAGCCAGAAGGATGAGATTCGCATGGGATCTGAGTCAATGAGTTGAACTGGATATGAGCGAATTTGGCTGAGATAGTAGCACAGGTGAACGGACATCGTGCTTTTCCCAGAACCACCCTTGGCATTAAATAGCGCGATTATCATGGGATGATGTGCTTATTGAGTTGCTTACTTAATTGCTTATTATTGTACTTAATATCACGCTTATTATAGCCCTTATTTATCTACTTAAGGTTATGAAAATTTTGCTTTATGTTTTGGTTGGATTAGGCTGGTTATCACTAAATGCTTGTACTAAAACTGGAACTCCAGAAAAATTTTCACCACCACAACCAACTATAAAGGAAAATACGGCCACAAGTTGTCAGTTACCGTCACAATCTCCAGATCTTCCCGTTTTACCTCCAGACTTCCCCCAGCCTCGCCCTCTGGTTTCCTATAACCGCATTGATTATCTGGATGAAGGTTGGAATCAAACCAGTAATTTTGGCGTTGGCTATTTAGGATTAGGTCGAAGGGGTTCGGACCCAAGTTTTTCTTGGTTTAGTGAAGTGGCTTTACCGCTTTACGATCGCCCCAACGGTAAATTTTGGGGATGGTTGGCTTGTGGCTGGCTGGTTACATACCCTGAAGGTGAACCAACAATTACCTCTATTGAACCCACAGTGATTGAAACTTCCTACGAAACGGTTTCTTTGATTGTGCTAGAAACTAACTCAGATGGCTGGTTTCACTTTCGCTATGCTGACGCTGATGAGACTGGCTCTGGTACAGCCTGGACCCATACTTCCTATCTCGGTTCTCGCCTTTACGGCTTGGGTAACGAGCCTCTGGTGGTAGAAAGATGGGAAACTACGTTCCTTTACCTGAAACCTTATGCCGCTCAAGTTCCTCTCTATGGACTATTTTTCTTCCGAAAGCCAGGGCGTTATGCACTGCACAAACAGCCAAGGGATGAAAGTGAGGTAATTGTCTGGTTGGAAGATGAGCAGGTTATTCCTCTTAATATTGAAGGTGATTGGATGCAGGTTCAAATTCGGCAAAGCTTGGATAATTGTCAGTTAAATTGTGAGAAAGTTGATGTAGGCTGGATTCGTTGGTGGAATTCGGAAGTTGGTCCTTTGCTTTGGTACTATACCAGAGACTAAATTAATTATTACTGTCATTTGGTGAATTTTCTGAATTATTGTTACCTTGTGAGGTGCATTTTTGGATTAAACCAATAAAAATAGCTACGGGAATGGCAAAAATAAGACCAACAATAAGATGAAAGACAACATCAAAAGAGTTAGAGCATAAGAATTTTACGAAGTCATTACTTTTACAAAAGGAAGGAGGATTAATAGAGAGAATTTGGATAATGGTTTTTCCGGGGTCATTAATAACTCCTGCTGATACTCCACTAACGGCTAAACCTGTACCAACAAAAGCAATCCACAGTTCGATGGTTTTTTCTCGTTGCTGGCTTTTTTCATCTTGTTGACGTAACTGTTTTTGCCACTGTCGTTCTTTCTGTTGGAGAGTTTCGTCAAATTCATTTTTTCGATTTTGTAAAGCAAGCTCAAATCTTTGTTCCTGTTTTTGAAGGGCTTTTTCAAACTGTTGTTCGCGGTTTTGTAGGTTAATTTGAAAAAGGCGATCGCTTTCAATTTGGTCTATGGCTACAATGGCTCGAATATTGTTGAGAAGTTCCTCAAATAATGTGTTTGCAGGGGAGAAAAAGCTTAAATCTGTTTCAATTTGAGGTTGAAATTTATTGTTAATTTGGTTGAGAAATGGTTGTAAAAACTTAGAGTCAGAATCGGGTAATGTTTCTAGTTTGGTGATGAAGTTACGGTAATTTTGCTCATTGGCTTTAATGGTATTTTGATGGTCTGATAATTCTCGGAGTAGTTGACTATATTTAAGGGATTCTTGAGGTAATTGAGTGAGTAATTCTTTAAATTGTTCCAGTCGGTTATCAGATTGGGCGATTTGGCTAAAATTATTAACCTGTTGTTCAATTTCGGTGTGGCGTTTTTGAGTGTTAGCAACACATATTCTGGATTGATGGTAAGCGTAAAGGATTTTGTGGCGACTCCAAAGGAGATAGAGGAGATATTCGTTAGCTTGATCTATTTGTTCGGGAACATTAGAATTAGGGTTAAACCAAATCAGAATATGATGATGTTTTGAAGGGTCAGTTTCCCCATTATCGTAGGCAAAAATAGGACAGTTTAATAGGCTACCTTTAGCAATTAATTCTAAGTTTTTGTTTTGAGGAAATAGTTGATTAATACAGGTATGAGCTAAGGTGGGATAATCATTTAAAGAAACCGTAGGTTCAGCATAGAGTAACAGAGTTTGACCGAGGGAAGGTTGTAGGTGAGAGGATAAATTAAGAGGTTGTAATTGGTTGGGCGTAAGAGAATTTTCTGAGCTTAAAGTGAGGTCAATGGCATAGCTATCATGAAGGCGATAGGGACAAAGAAAACCGTTTATTTCTAGTCCATTTAAAGCAGGAATTGTCAAGTCTAAACCCTCTGCTTGATGGTGTAGTAGGGAAAAGTATTCTTGATTTTGTCTATCTTCTAATTCGGGTTTATATTGATTGTTTTGATAGCAAATAAGTTGGTAGGTAAGGTTTTTTAATTCAGGGATATTTAGGGTATTTCCTAAGTTAATTAATTGTTCCCAAAGTTGATGAGCTTCAGGAACAGTTGTTTCTCCCTGATTAAGACTATTTCTTAGCTGAAAACCATAGATGGTAAGGCTAAGGTTGTTAAGTTGTTGAGATGAAGAATTTTGGCTCATCTTTTAGTAGTTTTACTTTGACGGATAGCATTTTCAATTAATTCTTTAGCTTCTTTAGGTGTCATCTTAGTTTTACGACTTGCTGCACCTCTTTCACTAGAATTAGTGGGAAGTTCAAAGATAGCTCCTTCAATATTGGGATGATTTTCATACCAGAGGGTGATTTGGTTGGAGATTTCATCCACATCATCAGGCAACCTTTTCAGTAAGTCTTCTAGGGATGACTTAGTTTCAGGGGTTAATAAATCGGGTTGTTGTTGGAGTACATAAACGAAATCAAGAAGATTTTGTTCATAAGGGGATAAATCTGACATTTTTGGTTCTCCTATTGTCCAATTGCACAGAAAGCAGCCCAATAATAAGGATTTTGGAAAGGCCGATCGTTATCTTGCATTTTATACAAGAATTTTTTGAAATAATGTCTGTAAATTGGTTCTAATTTATCTAAAGATATCTTATTAATTTTAATCCATTCCTGAAGTTCTGCTTTGGTAATGTCTCTTAACCACATTTGTGCCTGATTTAAAGCCACTGGTATATTTAACTCTTGGGTTTCCCCTTGTTTAAGAGATTCAAACAGATTTTGATATAGTTTAATCATCAAAAAGGTTGTAGATAGATCGCTAACTGCCCATAAACTACTCACAACAGTAAGACTACCTGCAAACAGAAAACCGTTAGGAAGTCCAATATATTCATCACTGCGGGAACTAAAATCTGTTAATCCGGTTTCACAAGCGGAAAGAGTGACAAGAAGACATTGATTGAGGTTTAAGTTAAAGATTTCTCCTAATGTCAGTTTGCCATCTTCTCCATCTTGTTGATCTGCACTTAAAATTAAGGCTGATTCTAAGGGAGAGTTGGGGTTAAATGTGCCATGACAGGAAAAGTGAACACAGTTTGCTAAGGGTAAGTCTTGATGGATTTTAACAGAGGCTTCTTTAGCTTTTTCTTTTGCTAAGACTTCAACTTTCGGGAAAAAAGTACGGATTTTTTCTACTTCTAAATCGGTGTAAATTAAATCTCCTGTAGGGTTTTGAATCGCAAACAGTTGATTAAACTTGTCTCTTTGTTGCTGTTGTACTAATTTTAATAGTTGACAGCTTGGGGCATATTTTACCCCATTAGGAAATAAATCTAGGAGACATTTAGCTTCCCCTACAAAAGATGTTTGCTCGGATTGCTCCCCCCTAGCTCCCCTTAAAAAGGTTTGCTCCCCCCTAACCCCCCTTAAAAAGGGGGGAACTTTGGTAATAGGTAAAGCATGAATCGGTAATAAATGGATAAAACGATGAGGAATCAGAATTAAGCTATGGCAATTTTTAGGAACATGGGTAAGAATTTCATCTAAATGGAGATGTTGGGCCAACTTTTCCAAGAAAGATTCTAGTTGTTTTTGCCACTTTTCTGTCTTTTCTTTTTTATCGGTAAAATAGAGATTGAGATAGTTAATTATTTCGTCAATTAAAGCCTGTAAATCTTCTGAGGGGAGTTGCTTAATAATCGGTGGTTGACTATCAGGAGGAATAATAAAAGTAAGAATTTTTTCATCTGTAATGTACCACTGAATAATGGCAGTATTATTACTGGTTAAGGATTGAATCTCATTCAAGGAAATGGTTTCAACTTTTTGGGTGAGGCTAAAGGTGGGATCAATGGGGGTAATCTCACGGGTAATGAGTTGATCTAAATCTTGTTTGAGTTGGTTGAGGTGAGAGCGATCGCTTATTTGGGGTTGAAGTTGCTGTTGTCTTCCTTCCGCCATCATCATAGTCCGATTCCGATTCGTTTCTTGAACTGCTAGTTGTTTTTCTTCGGTGACTATCTGTTTACGAAGCCTATCTAATTCATTAATAACAGTTGGAGGAATGTTACCTTTAGGATATAAGTCACGGTTAGCTAAAAGTTCTACTAGATCACGGGTTTTACTTCGTTCTGCATATTCGATGGCTTTGTCTATTTGTCCTAAGTTAATGTAGGATTGGACAATGTTTTGATAAACTTCAATGGCTTGTGCCATAATTTCTTGACGGCGGATTTCGGAAATAGCTTCACTACGAGAGTTTTCTACCGCTTCAATGGCGATACTATAACCTTCAATGGCTAGTTTCCAGTTATTTTCTTTAAAGCCTAAATCACCTAGATTACGACTAGCTGTTAAACATTCAATAGGTAAGTTTTTAGGAGTCCAAATTTGTAAAGCATTCCGATAGGATTGGATCGCTTTCTCAAGATTATCGGCTTTATCTCCTTTGATTCTGTCTCTGTAGGCTAATCCCAAATTATTTTGAGTGGTTGCCCATTCTACAGGTAATGCCTCTTTGGTACGGATTTGCAGGGCCTTTTCAGAGGCGGCGATCGCTTTCTCAAGATTATCGGCTTTATCTC
>JAAUYA010100544.1_pt1 | contig 10133 bp, 3 predicted proteins | sample 7278161 | NCBI WGS metagenome assembly JAAUYA01 (sample SAMN14350120, study PRJNA611818) | marine sediment metagenome | isolation source: surface marine sediment (3m) | place: French Polynesia: Moorea | collected 2018-08
ATAAGAGTTACTAATTTTCCAGAATCTTTACTCACACTTTGTAATCCCTCTGCTTTTGCACGTCTTGCAGCAAGCCGCTTTGCCATTTCTGACATCATGTCATCTGCACCAGGAGGCAAACCGGCTCTTCCTATTGTTCCGGTCATTGAGGCATAATTTGTTTTACCATCCTCATCCTTTTCTTCAGGCTTGGAAAAGTAAAACTTGATTATTAAAAATCCTTCTTAGCAAAGATAAAAAAATCTAGGTAAGACTAGAAATGTATTTAAATCAAGTTTTCATAATGAACGAGGAAGGAAATTACTGTCACCTAGCAAACAACCATGAGAATTCCATGTATGCTAAGTCCGGCCGAGTAAGATTGAGCTTTTGTTTAAAGCCATTTCCAGGTAGCAGAGATTGTTCACCATATTCATAGCGAGAAGTCTTATTTGTGATGTTAAATAATAAGGGTGGGTTATGAAGACACATTAATTTTTAGTACATCCCGTCAGGAATGTACTCATAACATGAAAGAGGTTCTTATCAAACCTTATCAAATTTCTGGAGGCCTAATGGAAAGATGTTACACTCTAACATATAGAGCCATGAGATTTCGCTGCATTGTATGAGTGTCATATCGCCCTAAAGTCACTTTACATAATTTTGCATGAAGGACCAACTAGGAAAGTCTCTATTTAAAACTTATAGTAATAGGTTCTTCACACAAAGGCAAAATAATGATCTTACTTTTTGGCAAATTTTCATCAGGCCCTTTGAATGTAAACAATGGTGATTTTTGTGGAAAGGGTGGGGTGTGAACTTTTTGTAGACTCTTTCCACTTGGATCCTAATTAACTTGTCCCTTGGTGGGAAGGGACAAGGTTGTGGCCCCGGGTCATGGTGGTGGGGACCCCTGAGGCCCACAGCATACCTGAGCTCCCCCTGCCTGAGTATGCCAAAAAGTAAGATCATTGAGTTTGGCCTTTGTGTGAAGATCCTATCACTATAAGTCTACTCTACAAGGCAGATGAATTCCTTCAAGTATTTAAAACTTACCTTTGGAACTTTTCTAAGTTGTGCATTTTTCAGTGCAGCAGCTAAACCACCATCACCTGGGGGAGCAGGAGCCGCTGGAGGATTAGTTGGGGGTGTAGGGGGAGCTGAAGTACTGTTACCCGGGGGTGGAGGAGGAGGGGGGGGGGCAGGTGGCGCTGGAGGTCCACCACCTCCTGGGGGAACAGGAGGACCTGGTGGGGCAGGTGGAGGAGCAGGCGGTCCCCCTGGTGGTGGCGCTGGGGGACCCCCCATTGAGGGCACAGGAGGTGGACCGGGGGGCTTAGGAGGCCCTCCAGCTGGCGGTAAAGGTGGCCCTGAGGAAACAGGTGGTGGTTGGGGAGTTGGTATTCCTGGCATCATTCCTGGAACTGACTGTGGAACTCCTGGTTGCTGTGGAGGAATGCCTTGCCATGATTCTCCACCTCCTCCTGGTGTAGCATATGGATCTTTTACACCTGGAAACAAACGTGTAATTCTAATTTAGATGATTCAATTTTTACACCCGACACGTTACAGACATTTTGACATCGTCTGTGTGTCTGTCCGTTACCAATCTCATGGCCAAACGGACAGACATACAGACCTGAATTTCGGCATGTAGCTCAAGTGGAAGGATATCTAGGTCAAGTTCGATTGTTTGAAGGTCAAGGTCAAAGGTCAAGGTCACTAGATCAAAAAACGTTTTTCAGGGTTGCCAATAGTGTATGAAACTAAATACATTCCGATCGACACCATATATGAATGGTAGGGCTATGATGTGGGGTGTTTTCAAAGCTTATGCATTTTTTTGAGTTATTTCAGAACAAATACACATATTGTTAGATTACACCTATCATATGTCATGTAGATTAGCCAACTTCTTCTAGGCAATATTAGTAGGCAATGTTTGACCACATACTAGCATTTGAATATTAGGCTGAGCCAGATTTAGAAGACCCATGTCCTGTCCATGTCTGAACCCAGGGCAAGGGGCCTGTGTCAGTGACAGTATCTATATTGCCAAAAATGGTACTGTAAATCAAGTATATTTGGCCGCTATAAAATTTGGCAGATTTGCTACTTTTTGAGTAATAATAGAGGTTTTTACTTATACTAGGTCCTTGATCGTGGAGCGCCCACCTTGACCCTAACCCGCATCATACTATAATTTGAGTAGCACGTCTGTACATATTTTGGTCGTCAAACACCAGTGGTCCATAAACAGCTAAAGGAGTTAGGGCACCTTAGTGCTGCAGCAAACACAGAAACAAATTAATATACATATCCTCCAAAGTGTGTCTAGGACATAATCCTATCTCTGGTGTTTGAAGCCCGATTGTAATGACATTTGGCATGAAGATGGGCCTTTGGACCCTAATTACAGGAAAACTACTTCGATCTGGTTACCTTGGCAACGGTTGCCATGGTGACCAAATAGCTTTCTCAGAGCTCTAAAACAACGTATTTTGATTCTGGACTTGAGTACATGGAAGTTGGTGGAGATTGAAAATGGAATATTGAAATGTGGGTTGCCATGGAACCAATATGTTGCCATAGCAACCGAAAAATAAGCATCATTTGGTTAGTTTTGGCTATTTTTGATCACAAAATGACGTTTGCAGTTAAAAGTTAATATCTGTTACAGTGCTTCAAACTCACTGACTAGAGCCCCTCGAGAGGGGCAAGGCCCTAGTACAAAAATAACTTTGATGGCAACAGCAAGGTAATGATGGGAATTGTTTATGTACAAATAGGTAAATGAAAAAAAAAGCCCTAAGTCTTAATATCCTTGATTTTCCATTACGTGGGAAATTGCTTTCTAATAATGGTTTTCCCAGAAGATACGAATAGAAAGATTACCGTCTTTTTGATGTTTTTATTTGCGCTTATTAGATTACTCTCAGTGGAGTTCTTTACAAGATTGCGATCGCTTGTTCACAGTTTTGCTAATAAAAATTACTGGTAAATATTCGATGTACCCATGAAGTTTGCATGCAAACTTGCTCATGGGGGGCCAGTGCACCTTTGTCATAGACCTTTGTGGCTGTCTATGTATGGTAGAGGCAAGAGAGAAGCAAACAACGTAGCGTTCGAGTTCCGAATCGGCGCAAATTTTTAGTGCTTGCGATTTTCGGATTTGCACCGCCCCCCTGCCGTAAATAATGAACGCTCCCTAATGAAAAAGCCAGGATTTAGAGAGTAAAGACCCCCTTAAAACATAGATCCAGACTACAAAAACTCCAGTGTTAGCTTCCCTTGTAATCAAATCCATGGTTACTGTGAGGAAAATGAGATTCCTCTTTTCATTAAAGATAATCTGTGATGTATTCCACGGGGGGCTCTAACTAAATTAACAATGTTTTTTATCTGGGGTTTCCTTCCTTGACAACCAAGCCCAACACACCTAAACTAAATTAACAGTGTTTTTATGAGGGGCTTCCCTACTTGTTAAGTTCATTGCACTTTGTGCTCGTCTGTGTAAGAGGGTGTTCATAATTTATGGCTCGGAGTGGAGTAACTGAAGGATGGATTCATTTTTTATCGGAAAATTGACGAGGTTATTAAAATTGAGGTCTACCAAACTTTAGGAGGGGAATTAAAATTTAGGACCAATTTTTTAGCCCACCTGTGCACACTGCACGGTGGGCTCATATGTATCACTTTCCATCTGTCTGTCGTCGCTTGACCAAAATTCAGACTTGATAATAATTCATATCTCAAAAGGTATTGCACCTAGGGTCTAGAAATTTGGTGAGAGGATGTACGTCCTGGAAGGTCATAGGTCAAAGGTCACGGTCAGGAGGTCAAAAAACGTGAATTCAAATATCAATACAGCATTACTAAGAGACAGTGAAGATTACAATACCAATGCCAAGTAGCCCTCTTAAGAAAAAGCAGGTGGGCTCACGTCAATGTCAAGTTGCACTTTTTATTTGATGGGGAGGGTATTGAAATTAGTACTTCAAATTTTTACGAGGGGAGTATTCATTTTTTACCGCCCTCGCGGGTCGATTCCTCGACCCTCTAGTCATAAATTATGAACGCTCCATAAAAATGTTGGAGACTGCTTGTGCCACTGTCAAAAAGTTTGAAACTTTGGTGTGATATGGACCGATAAAGAGTGAAAGCTGCATTCAAAGTGTTATCTTATGTGTCACCCATGTGACAGGTCAGAAGCTGAATTTGCTATGTTTTGATGAAGGGCTTCCCAATTTGACAAGTTCACTGCACTTTACCCATCAGTAAATATGTTAAAGGTCTAGACAAATTTGTAAAGAGGCTAATTTAGAGGCTGGGACATGACTGTTAAAGTAGAATAAGAGTTGACAAGTGAATAAGCTGTGAACACTCAGTGCAGAGTGTACGGGACATAGGTTTTGCAGCCTGAATCTTAGGGGCCGGAGTAAATCGAGAGAAAAAAAAATTGGAGGCCCTTCTCAAGGAAAAAATCCAGTTTTAGTTTTCGATTATCTCAAAATGTAGCCAAATAACTGATATGTCCATGTTAACATTGAATATTAGGCCAGTGCAGCATGCAAGACCTCCTTGTTATTTCTTTCTTTCTTTGCTTATGTATTTATAACAGAAAGTGGTGTATGTAAGCACTGCACTGGGCAACATTTGCATGCAAATGTAAACGGTTGACGGTATATTGTCACCAAAGCTTTGGACCGCACCCCTTTCCACCTGATCCCAACTTGACACAATCAGTGTGAAGTGTAATCTAATGTGGCATCCATGAGAGTATCCTGAATGGATGGTCATTGACAGTCTGGACTTGTCGGGAACTTGTCACTTCAGGGAGTGTTGCAGTAAAGCTCTCTATACCTTTGATGTATCATTGTGTGTTGCTTTGTCACAGAAAACCTATTAGCCCAAGAGCATGACCCTTTGTAGCTATATAAAAATAGGGGTAAGCTATGCCCCGCTAAAGCCAGTTGTAAGTCCTTTGTGATTTTCATAACATAGACGGTTCGATCTGGGTCGTCAGCAATCAGTCGTGCAGGGAGTTTTGGTCAACTTGCTGTTCAGTGTAGCGGCACCATACCAAAATCATGCTACACTAGGGTGTCCCTCTAGAACATAACTTTGCAGGTCAACCTCCTGCTTTCCACCAAAGTTGACCCTCTGTGTTGATATGTCATTTGGGGGGGGGGATTTGGGGACACAGTGGTGAACGAACCGAAGTCAGAAAATCCCAACATTTTCCTGACATTATCCAGGCCAAGGCTTAACTTTGGTGAAAAGCAGAAGTCTGAACTGTAAAATTTTGTTCTGGCCTGACACCTCATGCTTCACCAAGTGGCATGCGACAATATCCTTCATTGTTGAGCCCACCTGCGCCACTTTTCGTCTGTCTGTCTGTGCAAGTAGGTTTTAGCTTTTAACTCGTAGGGTAATGGAGCTAGGACTTTGCAATTTGGGTGAAAAATGGTGATGTCTTTCTGTTTGTCTATGCATTTCATGTATGAGAATCTAAAGGTGGGCTCTATGTCAACGTCAAGTTGCATTTTTGTCTGATGGCACTACATCAGAAAATGTGATCTTTGTAGCTTTTGACGCTCTCCAATCTTTCTTTTGGTATTAGAAAGATATTTTAGATGTCAGACCTGATTTATCATGTCCCTAAAGAAACAAGCTGTGTTGTAGATAATGGTGTAATGGAAATGAGTTTCTTTGTAAGAAAAGGAGGTGAATAATTGTACCTTAAGAATGTGATATTATAATGGGGCATGCTAACCGAGTATCCAGACACTAGTCTAGGGCACAATGACACTCCAAAATGTCACGCTTTTTGGAACAACTTGGAGAATGATATTCTCAAAACTGTGTCTAACGGAGTGCAGTGGAACCTAGCAAAATGTCCTACATACATTTGAGCTTGTCAAAAATTTCCTTTCTGAGAAGTTGCTTCTGTGAAGCTCTGGAATTATTGTTGTGGGATATCCATTTCCAGTTCAATCCGCCATGGCCTCAACTGGCTTCTAATGTGTGGAAATGGATTATCAGCCTCTTCATTTGTCATTTGTGATCATCTTATGTTTTCAAAGCGACTAAGTGTTGTTTTTTTTTACTTATTCACAGATTTGCTAACGAGCTGGTTTCCTGATGAAGAGGTTTCACTTCTACAGAAATACTGTAACCAGATGCCAAGCAATGTGCCTCTTATACTCAGGTCAGTTTCTGCCATATCATGTCAGACTAGCTTCATTCCCCCCCCCCACACACACACATACCCAACCAATAGGGCCCATCCCCCATAAGGCCCTGTATTGAATAAATATAGCACATGTCCTCAACAAGCTTACTTTGATGCAGCTACTTTACGTGATATGAAGCCGGTGGAATTGTTGTGATCCGATGTAATTCAGCAGTAGGTGTGGAGTTGTGAGAAACCTCTCAGTGGCTTGTGAAGGGGATGTTGTTAATATGGCTAGCAAAGTGATACACACTAATTAAGCTGTCCCTGTAATTACTATGTATTGGCAGTATGGTGTTTTACAGGAAAGTAGAGGTCCCAGTCGACTTCTCTCTTTTTTTTTAGCTGTATGATGTTTTCTAGGAATAAATATTTTTGTAACAGTATTACAGAGGTCTCAGTGTCAGCATCTTGCACGATTAACATTACAGGGCTGTAAAAAATGAGTTGAAACAGCCCTGTCGTGTTAATCTCTGAAGCTGAAAGAGCCCTGCCCCCAATCATCTTGATTTTTTGGGCTAGTTCAGCTATGTTTGCTAATAATCAATGACCCGCCTACCTCTCAGATTACATGTATAACATATTTTTTTTCACTTTGCAACCATCACAATTTGTTTCTCATGTAAACAATTGCTTTATGGACATTTTCCAGGATCTGTGATGTCACACGTGTGTCTGAAGCTGCCCTTACAAAAGGAATTCTGACGATGGCACTGATGGATTTCCCAAAATGTCTACCTCTATGGAAAATGTAACACCATTCTTTATTTACATTTCACAGTACCTCCCCTCCTTCTGCACCCCCGTCACAGGGCTTCCCACAATTCCAATCATGTTTCCATGCAATAGCTACACAGCCGGTTGTGTGAATTACCTGCTGAAAAAGCCCCATTTAGTCCCTTAAAAATGCCTTTTGTTCCCTTGGTTGTTTTTTTTTTTTCAATAGGAAACAATTTTAATTGTTTATTGTCAGGATGTTCTTTCCCATTTCCCTACCTTAGAGTGTAGATAGTAAACTCACCTCAACCTCTTTCTAGAAACTGGATGACAATTTGTCAGTGATAGTTTAAAACCCTTTGCATATTTTACGTCCTAAATCCCCTCATTAGTGGAACATCTAGCTGAGTTCTATGCATTAACTTTGAGACTTTGGATTTAGGGTCAAATTGATTAACTATATTTACTGCAATAAGTCCACCTGCTCCAACAAATGAACCTTATAGTTTAGGGAATTGTTACCTTTCTGGTCTTATTTTCCGTTTCTTTTTGATAGGATAAATGTTTATTATGAATTGATAAATTAGGGTTTCGTGTTCGTCAAATTGAGAGCTTGAGGCATAAAATACTTTATGTAGATTGGGAGTTTGGATAAAACAGTGAAGCGCTCATACTTGATTAGTTTCAATTTGCCAGGATTGGTTTTGAGTCGTATCAGACTTGTTTATTTGACAATGTCATATTAAGCCTGGCATTGAGAGGCAAATTAAATTATGCAATCTGACAGTCTCTGCTTTATGCTTGCATGATACTTCACATCACATTATTTTGCAGGACAATATTTAATATAAAAAAAGTTTCAGTGATATTTGTATTCCTACAAAGTGATATTCCATTATTGTCTGTCTGTCCAGACCACAAGGGTGTTGTTGGCTTCTTTGTGTGTCCAAACTACCACTTATTGGCTACTATTTGCTTTTGTTGGCTACCGCGCGCATGTTGGCTACATTGTGTGTTCAGCGTTGGGTTGTTGGCTTACCAAGCCAACAAAAAACACAGACACTTTCGGACAAAAAATCTAAATATCAGACATCCGGACTTGCCAGACATATTTTTAATGGCTTGTAGCTGATAAATATCAGACTGCTAGCCACTAAAAATATGTCTGACAATTAATAGCTACTAATAGCCAACAACACCCCTATCGTCGAAACAAAAAGAAATAGCCAACAATTTGATAGCCAATAAAAACTTCAGACTAGGTAGCGTATGTCTGTCTGTCTGTTTTGGCTGCACCAAGTATCAGTGACTTTACCAAAATGAAGTTCGACCATGCATTGATAAAAATAAAAATAACTGGTGAGCTCGTTGTCAACGTCAAGTTGAATACACCTGTGTTATCATGGTTCAATGAAATCTTATATGCTTTGCATGGGGGATAAGGATATGTTACTATAATTAAAAGCCATTCATAGTTACTGTAGTTTGATTCACACTTTGACGCTTATGGTTCAACTTTTCCTTCAGTTTCCTTTGCTATTGTTTCTGTTAAGATTTCACTGTTTTCTCTTGTTGAATGTTGCTGCTTGGTTTGAATGGCTGAATATGTTTTGCAGGTTCCTTCTGACGTCACTTTATGCAAGATATAGTGAGGTATGTCTAGATATATCATTCATGTCTCTACATCGATTTGTGCAATTCTAATTTCCAATATTGATATTAGGTACTGTAAATCAACTTAATTTGGCTGCAGTAAATTTTAGCTTTTTGTTCAAATTTGAGTGATAATAGAGGTTTTTACTAATATAACCATGTTTAAAACATGTCCCAATGCTAAATTCGCTAATATTTCCTGCAGGCCAATATTTCTTGATTTACAGTATTCCATTCATCAAATGCATTAAGCAGATATAGACCCAATGTCTTTACCTGGTCACTCATTAAAATTTGCTTATTGAATAGGAACTTTAGTCTGTCTTAAAATTATTTCCACCATGAGATAAAATATAATGGATTAAAACAAGGTTCTTAAAAATGCAGAGGGTTTAGGACCTGCTCTGATTATAAATGTATTGTTAAGGCTATATTAAAGTTGGCCATGTTTTATCGAATTGTACACTAATTTATGATATTATTTTGCTTTGTGTGTCTGTGACGTCTGCTTTTCTGCTTGAATTCTGATTTTCTATCTTTACCTTTTCACCATTATTTTCTGTGGAACTCGGTTGCATCACTTTTTACTTGTGGTGTTGGGTTGCTCTTAAATTTAATTTGCTTTCAACTAATAAAAACTACAATCTTGCATTTTGCCTTGGTACTATTTTTCTTCAAATTCAACCTTTATTTTCTGCCTTGTCATGTCTTATGAAATTCTTTTCTTCCATTGACTCTGCTCTGCGGCGGCTGCATTGTGTGTATGTGTGTGCGCATCTGTCTGTTTGTCTGTATGCTTGTCGATACAGGTTGTGCAAGCCTTTAGGAGAGCAACAAAACATCTTCCAAATGAACTATGGCTATGGAAAAATGTAATGTATACTTTTGCATACTTGATTAGAAATGTAATGTTAGAATAGAAGTTTGAATTTTTGTATATAGACCATAAGAAATCACTAAAAAACTTCAATAAGTGATTGTCCAATTTTCGTTCCAATTTGCAAATCCGAACTATTTTCATATTTAAGGCCACCATACCCCGTCAATAAGGCATATCAGCTCCCTCCCATACAATGCTGTTTTTTTGCTATAAGTGATTGTATTAAACCATCATAAACCCATGGTCCTATATCGGGGTGGTCCCCTCTGCCAGTCACTGCATGAGATTGAAAGCTGTCCTGTCTTCTTAGAGCAATCAGCCACACCATCTGTACCAATGTCAAATACTAACCTGTTCCATGGCGCGCAAGGTTTTTGGTACTAAATCTCATCCGTTTCAGCTATAATCTGGCAGAGTAAAGGTCAAGAGCAGTATCTGCGCAATGGTGTGGCAGATTTTTGAATTTCTTGATATTAAGAAAATAACAGAATTTTTAATAATAATGTGTATTAAAAATACGACCATTTTTGTTTGGGATTGAAATTCAAAAATCCGCCACACCATTGCGCAGATACTGCTCTTCACCTTTACTCTGCCAGATTATAGCGAAAACGGATGAGATTTGGCACCAAAAAACCTGCGCGCCGTGAAACAGGTTGGTATTTG
>JAAUYA010257327.1_pt1 | contig 10133 bp, 2 predicted proteins | sample 7278161 | NCBI WGS metagenome assembly JAAUYA01 (sample SAMN14350120, study PRJNA611818) | marine sediment metagenome | isolation source: surface marine sediment (3m) | place: French Polynesia: Moorea | collected 2018-08
AATTCAATGACTAAACTCCGGGCATCATGTAAACAACGTATGATGCAGATCGTCAGTGCAAAAACAAAACTTACATTACAGAAAAAGAATCTGGTTTCAGGGTATCCCTCCCTCTGTCCATGTATTCTCAGTGTAAAATCAAAATCTCTGCAGACTATCAGAAATTCATGTCTGAACACTAATCAAAAGGAATTTTTAGGATACCTGACATATTTGTGGAGTTATACACATTTAAGTGGCGGAATATTATTTTGAGACAAACTGTAGTGGCCCTGAACATCGCCATACATGTCCAACGAAACATTATTTTCAAGATTTTCAAGATTTCAAACTTTGTGTTTTGTCAGCCTGACAGTAGGAGAATAGTTTACATGGAAGAATGTCGGCCACTTTCAATGGTAAATGTCAGAGATTCCAGGTAACCTTTGAACGGAGCTATATAGCCATATTTTTAAGATTTGATAATTCTAACGACACCCATACCAGTATCGTGTAAGGATGTGGGCTTGCTCTAACACCAGTAGTTATTAGAAAGGATCATGGGCAGATGTTGATTGAAAGTACCCAACACTCTTTTTTCTGCCCTCACTGGACATTTCGGTTACCCACGCGACATTTTAAACAGTTATATTTGGCTCCTTAAAATCTTGCCGGGCGCTTTGTCTGGCAAACTTCGCGTACACAGATCATCCCTTTTTTGAAATACAATGTAATGTTTTCTTGCAGTGAGAAGCCCCCGTTGGAAGACTTTCGTTTAGACGTATCTTCAGTAGTGGAGGTTTTATCACAACAGTTGTTACATCAGTCAATGGAAACACGTATTGCAGCGTTACGCTGGATATATCATCTACACATAAAAACTCCAAACCAGGTAGTATTTTATAAATGATTTTATATTCCAGCGTACAATGTAGTGAGAGTTCAAAACAATAGGTATATGGTTACTGTATAAATTTATTTTTTCATGCATGATCTCTAAAAAGAACAACATCATCATTCTTTAAAAATACCGGTAACATTATTTAGCAAGTTTTTTTTCCTGATTCATCTTCCTAGTCTTCTTTGCACTTGAATGTACGGCCGAGTTCATCAACTTAGGAGTCACTTTATAATTAGAGTCTTCTGTTTAGGTTACCAATTTTATCTGTTAAATTGTATACAGAGGTCCTAACATTTTTAGGAATGCACATCGATTGTGCTTGAACCCCACATTTATATTTTGTAGATATTCTCCCACGTAGATGAACTGTTTCCGCTTCTCTTGAAAACGATGTCTGATCCCTCGGACGAGGTAAGCTCATTATCCTTTAACTGTGTGCCTTTTCCTGATAGTCAGCCTTTTCTATCTTTTGGTTTAAACATATTTTATTACAAGGATAACACATTACACAGGTAATCGAGGTGCTCTCCTGGTTAGTAGTACATGGAATACAATGAGAAATGGCAGACCAGGAGCAGCATACTTACAAAGTGAATCGATTACATTTGTAATACAAGTTGTTATAATTTTAATAAAATATTAACAGCCTTAAGAATAAGAATAATATTTTTGTACATATCTACAGCTTGAGATGGACACCGCACACTAAATTTATGTATATACATGTATCTATATTACAGGTACCCAACAGACATGGATGTGCTCCAGAGATGAATGATATTAAACCATACAACAATGAAAAAGGATCATATAAATATAAATATAAATATCTTTTAAGGGGAGGGGGTCAAAAAGTTAAGAGACAGGATCTCATAAGTGGAAAACATTGACATTTCTGGACAGTCCCTTATTGCCGTAATAATTCTTGTGATTTATACCTGAATTATTAGATGGATAAAGCCCAATCTATGACACCATGCCTCAACTAGAAAGAAATGCCCCCCATTGAGAAAGTATGGAATAAAATATAGAAATATCGTCGATTAATGTTCAGATGTTGAACAAGTCGAAAATGATTATTATTTTCCATTTTATTTACAGGTGGTGCTATTAGATTTAGAAGTGTTTGCTGAGATATCCTCTAGTCCGGCTGGTCAGGCCCACCCGCCCCGGTCGAGTGACGACACATTAACTACTCTACCTAGTCCAATTAAACATGCCGTCGAGAACTCACATACAATGAATGGCTACTTTACAAAGTTCATGGTCAGCTTGTTACAACTGTTCAGTACAGAAAGGGCGCTGCTGGAGGATAGAGGATCTTTTATTATTCGGTACCCTTTTCTATTTCTATTTTTTTAGTTGAATTGTAAAACTGTCATCTGATATGATGAAACTAAGCTACAGTACTTGGATTGAAAATCAGTCAATTATGGAATTTTTTAAAAGGGCACTGTTCGAGAATAGGCACTGTTCGAGGATAACTTTTATTATTCGGTACGTTTTTGTCCAATTTTCTATTTCACTTGTTTTGTTTGTTTTTTTTAGTTTGATTGTAGAAAAGTTGACTCTGATATCATGAAACTAAAGCTACAGTACTTTGATTGAAAGTCAGTTAATTAATTGTATTGAATTTAAGAAAAAATATACTGTAAATCAAAATTAATTTTTAAATGCATTCAAATTTAGCTATTTGGTCAAATTTGGGTGATAATAGGAGTTTTCCTCTAGACATGTATAACCATGTTTAATTTTGTCCCAATGCTATAGTGATTATAGAAAAAAAAAACCACACTCAGTGGTATAAAAGTTTGATGGGTTTTTTATTGATCAGACATGTGTGAACATGAACTAAAATGAATTAGAATATTACATGGTTGACATAAATTAGATTCCTGTCAGATGCACTTGTCTTCCTGATTCAAACATGAATTCTATATCAGTGGGAGGTTTAATTAATCAAGCTTTCCCTTTTAAAACACCCACAATTGTTGCATCAAATGGATAAAATAAAACATTGGGTCATATTTATTGAAATAGGTGATCCCCTGATTCCATAATAAAAAATAATAAGCAACCTAACTTTTGTGTTTTGGATTTAACATCCATATTATAGTACATGTAGACATGTCCGCTACCAAAGTGCATTATCTTGCTCCTTCAGTAACATGTAGCAGTACAACATGTAAACATTTTACCACGGGATGGGACATGGAATTTAATGGTAAAACGCAGTTATCTAGTATTTAGATATCATGACAAGAATGTAGAAAATTCAATTACAGAAGTAAAAATGTGATTGTAAAATTTTCAGTCACCACCCAAATACCTTTTCTCACAAAACTACACCGACCCTAAACTGACCCGGCCATCATCTGGCTTATTTTATAAATAGGCGTGACTTTTCTGAACATTATACAATTTTCTGTATAATTGGTTCCGGGATGACGTTCAAACTGTACCTGTTGACCTTTGTTTTCTGTCCAAGGGACAGTGGATTTATGAGCGTGTCATGAATTTCATGTGATGGAATCAAAATTTTTGACACTTAAGGATGATTTGACACAATTTCCAAAGAAGCCAGTACCATACCGATGGTTCATTAAACCAAATTACGGTACATTTGGGTTGCTGGATGTACAACTGAACAGCATGAATTGGTGATGGAAGAACTGGCGCGTAGCGTTTTCCAGAATTAGAGTTTTACAAAAGAAACATGTATAAAACTGATGTATACTTCAGCAAAAGGGTCGTGAAGCTCCAAAACAGGACAGAAACATGAGAAAGTGATATTTCTAGTGGGAGAATCGGGATTTTCCGAAAATTGGAATTCATAGTAATTATCTATCGATAGGCATTATGTAAGAAAAGCCGTCAAAATTTGGTGAAAATCTTCTATCTTTACAATGTAAAGATAGTGGGGGGGGTGGGGGAGGGAGTCTGTGACCCGGGTGTTGTAAAGATAGGAAATGTTAAGAAATTCATCATGTTAATGACTGGTAAAACTGCTTAGAAACCCTTGCTGTGCTCAATAGACACCTCAAACAAAATTTCCCCACTATTTCTTTTACATATGGGGGAGGGGGTTAGGATCAATGTGAATGACTATAAGAGCTGTATTAATTACAGGGTTGCCCGGAAGCAGCGGTGCACGGCGATATCGCCAGTTCCTCAGCTTCCTTGTGCCGTCTACTATTTATCCAAGTAAAAAGGGAAGAGAGATGAAATATTAATTTTGCATGTTATGCATGTGCATTATATTGTGTATGGAGTTTTTACAGTGAATCTTTAGTAATTGTCATGGTGAGATTCGTTCGTAAAGATAGAGGGGGGAGGGGGTAAATCGTTCTATCTTTACATTGTAAAGATAGAAGATTTTCACCGAATTTTGACGGCTTTCCTAAGACTATAGGTCCACTTTTTTTAACAGGAAACCTGTGTTTGACTATGTTACTACCACATGTCAAACCAGGACATTATCTGTCATGTACAGGTGTTTTCTGTCAAATCCACGTCATTTCCCGGACTGTTGGATATTAAGAGTACACACAACAGATGCTTATAAATGAATCCCATAAATTATACCCTTGAAAATGGTATCCCCAAACTAATGTTCTCTGCTTTTGGGCTGTTTCTTTTTAGTTAAAATCACTTTCAAAGTATTGGCAGCATTTGGTAAATACAGTAAGGCCATGCGCAGTATATTCTATGGGCGACGGATCCCGACAGAGGATTTTTTCTTTTGTCGGAGGAAAAAAAATAAAAATATACTAGCTGGCTGTCATCGGGAAATTCGGGTTATTTCCGAGAGATTTCGAGGATTTTTTAACAGAAAACCTACCAACTTTGTAAAGAAATCTCCAAACTTTTTAGAATGTCGGAGGAAAAAATAAAAAAAGCTTTAATGTCAACTTTTTTTTCCTGTCGGGAACAATTTTGGTTCGTCGGAGGATCCGTCGCCCATAGAATATACATTGTACTGCGCATGGCCTAACGCAGTTCAGTTGCATCAGACACACCCGGTGCCTATTTTCTACTTCCACTAAATTTAATTCAGTCTGCATTAATTAGGGACATTTCATAAACATTGCCATATGTTTATATTTTTATGAGAGTTCATACTTCCTGTTGGTTTTACAGTTCATTTGGTTTGAAATGTGCAGTTTTACATGTGTACGCCAATCACGTGTGTGTTCTGTAGACATTTTAGAAGGTTTAATTAGGAGCCGGCATGCCTCCTTTTGGTTCATATTAACACGTTCTCATAGTAAAAGGGAAAATATTCTATCTGTCATCTTTGATGTGTCATATTCCATCATTATACTGTCCACTTTTCAGCATAATTTGATAAAAAACCAAGAAAGTTTGGATCATATCAACATGGAAAACTATAATTTAGCAGGGAAAACGTGATATTTCTTCACTATTGTGACAGACTAAGGAGAAGACATTTAATAATTATGTATTTTGTATGAAGGGTGGTGGCCTGTCCCACCAGTTCTTGCAGGCTATGATTGCATTGCAGGACTTTGCCATGTGATGTGAAAGAAGCTGTAAGGTTGATTGAAGCTGGCAACTGGATGTTCTAACTCCCCTCTAGACAGGATGACTGATAGCTTCACAGCAGAATTGTGATTTGGGAAGCAAAGGATCTAGTACACAATTCTGCTGTGAAGCTCTCAGTCATCCTGTCTAGAGGGGAGTTAGAACATCTAGATTCCAGATGCTGCTATTATTACCAGACGACAGCATCTTACGTGAAACAATTGCATCTTCATATTTCCTTGGTGATATACCAGTGCATGTAGAACATGATATACTCATACTAGAATCAATGGTATGAAGCATGATTGCCAGATCCTCATATCTTCTATTTTTTAAGAACTGAGCATTTGATGAAAAATGATTGTTATCCCTTCAATAGTCAATAGAGTTCATTCTTTATGAAGTGCTCATCAAGGCTGTGAGACCTGGAAGATAAGGCCTGATGTTAATAGTATATAACTTCATACCAGAAGTTATAGTATGCAATTCAGCATCAATTTTGTAAAAAAAAATCTACTGACACATAATGGATCGTCTGTAGTTAGCTAGAGGAGAAATTCTCTTGAGCCAACAGGGACATCCATGCTTAACAAATGGTTGCCACCCTATTTATGGAATGTCAAAGTCACAATTTGATATTTTTTTATGGAAATACCGAAATTAATCTGAATCCATGCAAATTTAGAAAGCCAAAAAATGAAAAACAAATTTTTCCTTTGTATGAAATCGTTTTCCAATTAAGAAAGTGTTTGGTGTTTCACAGATCTAGTCAATGATGTTTTTCTGTCTGTTACTTTCGGAAATATGAATTTTGTCAGTTACTGTAGTGGCTGCAGGGTTGAGGAGACTGCAAGGGATTAGTTGCAGGAGCAGTCAAAGTCCACATCATGACTGCAGCATGCAGCCTGCAGACACTTCACCCATTTAGCTGCAGCATCCCAGAGCAAGCCTCTACTGTATTGCTCCATCTACTGAGGACAAGGCAAACTACTTCTAGTACTTGTTGCAGGAATATTTTGAAAGCCCAAAGCTGCAAGGCACGGCTCCTGTAGTCAGACTTCTTGCAAACAACACTTGTAGCACAAGAGATACCCATTACAGATAATGTCCATTTCATATTCAGGACAAAAGCACAATATATAGTTTTACCCAGGGTAAGGGCAGACCATTTCTCTGACGTTAGACAGGTTAAGACTGATTCTGACAGCAATTTTAGTTTTGAAATATCATTCAGCAAGCAGTCTTAACCCATCTAACATACAAAGATTACAATAGCCCCGTCAGTAGATAAGGGGTAAATTGTAACCTGAATAGCAAGTTATCTTTTGCAACGCAAAATTTGCTTGCAACATGCAACAATAAAGCATTCACCTGCAACTTGCATCAATTACAAAACCTCATTTTTTCATCTGCAACTATCTGTCAAATCAAATCAAATCAAATTAAAGCAACCACGGGGGTCCTTGAACCTTAAAAACATTGTTTCATAATAGCAACCTAATCACAACCCTATTGTAATATATTATGGTTATCTCTTCTTTAAGGATGCTTCTTACAGTTTTCTGTTGTGCAACATTTTAAGCCCCACTGTTCTTGTGTAATGCATGGAAGGACAATAATTGCAGAAAGACACTGATTTTAGATCATTTCCAGCTTTTTCCACTAACACCGTAGGAAGCATCCTTAAAAGCTGACATCCTTTTATATTACCACAGGTGTGTGATGGGATTGCTCTAATGAAACACCGTTTTTAACCATAGTGAAGTTGAGCTTGACGGACCCCCCATGGTGGCCTTAAATAAGATCTATGTGTAATATTGCATGTCTGTCACGTGCCTTTGTAGTCAATTGGCCAACCCAAAAAAAGAGGCTTTTTAAGGGTGGATTATATAGTATACTGGGACCCGATCTTTCAGGTCAGATTGTAGCTGCGATGCTTTTCAGCAGTGTGTAAGGGCCTTAACCATAGAATCGTACCTTTCTCGGTCACCACAAAGTGACTGAAAAATGACAAAGTTAATTCCAACACACGAAACTGCACCATTGTTCTTACATAACCCTATTAAACCTGCAACGTATTCTTTTGGGTGGCTGGTCAATCGACTATCAATTAAATGAAATCAAGTTAGAGGAAATCAAATCAATTTTTAGTTAAAAAATTATTGATGCAATCTTAATCAAATTAAACTTTGTTAAGGATACCTGCTATACATGATGCCAAATTTCATCAAAATCTGTTAGTACATGATGTATCAAAAATCTGAGGGGCGTTTTTTGACAACTTGATGGGCTTCATGTATAGCAGTTATCCTTAAATCATATTAAAATTTATTGAATTGGATTCGATTGTTAAATCAAATCAAATTAATTTTTAATTTAATGTAATTCAATTACAAATTTAATCAAAATTATATTTGATTCACATCATTAAATCTAATTACCTAACAAAATTCAAATTATATCTGATTCAGATTAATTTGATTTCAATTAAATTTAATTAATTTCATTATATCTAATTTGATTTTACTTCATTTCATCAAGTTTGATTCCGACAAATCAAATCAAAAATCAAATCAAATCAACCTTAGGATGGCCATGGAATCTTAAATCCAGATTAGCTCTACTTATAAGGCTTACAGCAGAGTCTATATGTACAGGAGATAATCCTGCCCAAAGACAAATACAATCATCTTTATCTGTCTATGCAATGGATATTAATAATATGAGGAAGCTGAACCTTAAAAGACCATTAGAACTGGCTGACATATCCCTTTAGAGGCCGGACATTTATTATTGGTGAGAGGGGGTGAGACAAAATTGTCAAATATCCGAATTTTCAATCAACTAATCTTTTTTTTTTTTTTGGAGGGAGTGGGGTGTACATTCCCCTCCACCGGTCAGAATTTTTTTGTAATCCTCCCCCCTCTCAATTGTCTCTTTAATTTTCCGGTTTCTTTATTATTATTATTTTTTTCTTTCTTGCAAATCAATTGTCATTGTCAGTTGAGAGCAGAATTGCATGCCATTTTCAATTGAAACGCCAATTTCAGTTGGTAATTATAACTTTGTGTGGAAGCCCCCCCCCCACAAGTCAATTAATGAATACTCACTTATTGTGACTTACACTTGCTAACTACCTAACACGTCTTACAAACTCATACATGGATAGAAGCTGTTCTCCTCAGATTACAGTTGGTGTTTACATTATAATAGGGCTCTGCTAGAGATATTTGAGTTTATGAAAGAGATAACACACATTTCATGATTTAGGGGGAAAGAACCTGAAAGACTACCAATTAATTTTATAAATGACCCAATTTCCGGAATCTGTTACAGGGAAACTGCATCACCAACCCAAGTCATAATATTTTGACTTGCAGGGCCCCATCATAGAAAAACACACCCATATGCATACACACAGAATATATAATAGAAAAGTAGTCATAGCACTAGTAAGCCCTATTTCGGCATGTGACTCTCCCTGAATCATATATCATAGACAACACTAAGTAGAGCTATTATTTTAGCTCTAGGGGGAGTGCTAAATTTAAGTGTGTTCTTAGATATATTGAAATAGCTCTACCTCTGGTGTTACTTCTACTCTGCATTTAGTCGTGCATGTAGAGATGAGAGTAGTAGGCAATGGTGGCTTCTCCTGCAGGCCTAATGTGGGCTCAAAATACATAGTGCGTAATTCTGACACCAGATGGGGTTGCATCTGTATACTACAGTTCAGAGGCAGAGAGCAGCAGCCCATGCTACCTGGTAACATGTGATGACTGCAGTGTGTGTTGAGTATACATGTATAACTGCTCCTGCTCTGCCTCCCTTTCAGCTTCCCCCTGCTTGCAGCTTGCTGCAGGTCCATAATTTGAATGTAACTGACACAAAAGGAAGGCAGAACATTTATCTGGACATACTTTAGATTTGGCTTATATTTGATGCATTTTTACTATCTAGCTGGATGGTGTATGCAGAAGTGATAGACTATCACAATTGATATTTCAATTGGCCAGAATATTTTGGACTTATATGCAGAAACAACAATTTTAGACTAAGGTTACTATTTGAAACGAGTTTAAATGCAAATTTGAATTAAGGTTACCATTTAGTTCTGCTGCAAAAATCACAGAAAAGTCGTCACTCATATTTTTGAAACTTGATCTAGCAATTGCTAGCAAGACAACCCACCCTAGGTTAGCAGAAAATAAGGTATCCGTTGGGCTACACCCTCATGTACTAAATGTTCTGGGTATGCAAATGAGATCTCATTTACATATGCAAAGTAGCCATGTGCCACATCCACATGGCTAATCAATAAACAAATTAACCACATGGCTAATTAATAAACAAATGAACCACATGGTCAATTAATAAACCAATCATATCCCACACGCTCCACACGCCCCACTCACTTCACACACCTCCCACACCCCACTCACTTCACACACCTCACTCACTTCACATTCTTCCATTGGTGCACACAGTATAATAATATCACTATTTCAGTGATCTTTAGAAATTCCTCTTGTTTCTGTTTTTACTACAACTCTTTGCGAGACACAGCTGTCCACTGAGGACCATTCCAAGAAAGCCTGCAAGTGTCATTTTCCTATCTAGTCCAGAGACAGATTCAGAAAAAGTCCATTATTTTAGGAGTTCTATTACACAGCAGTTTGAAATTCAGTTATCAATGATTTGTCATTAT
>JAAUYA010075213.1_pt1 | contig 10132 bp, 10 predicted proteins | sample 7278161 | NCBI WGS metagenome assembly JAAUYA01 (sample SAMN14350120, study PRJNA611818) | marine sediment metagenome | isolation source: surface marine sediment (3m) | place: French Polynesia: Moorea | collected 2018-08
CAAAAACATATTTTGACAAATGTGGCTTGGCACCAGAGTGTGTGTCCAATGGGGGGCCAAATCAGGGAATTTTCAAAGTAAATCGGTTAGTATTGCATTTTTGAGCACCCTATTGATCGATGTATCATTTTTAGATAAAGGATTGAATTCTCAACTTTTTCAAATGATATCTCGACATCTCTGAGTGTAGGTCAGTGGGTAGACCAAGAAAAAAGGAAAATTGGCCAAAAGTTGGCGGCATCTGGACACAGAATTTGGTGCCAAGTCACAATTATTAGAACATGCAACACTAGATTTCTTGTGCACTATGCACTGAAATTCCATAAATATACTCAGTTAGTATACTCTTTGCTACTTTTTAGAGTTTGCAATGGAAACCAAGGAGAATACCACACTCATAGATAATGATACTGATACAGAGTTGATGTCAACAATGCCGAAGGAAGGACAGGTAAGAGAATTCATAAATCTATCAGAAATAGCATTCTACTAGCATATTGTAAAAGAAAGTTAAGGTCAAATGATATGCCTATTAAAGATTGCATCCAAAAACCAGTCAATTTTAAAGTTCTTATACTGTAGTCTTTTTAATGCAATGTATTGTATTGTACCTTGGTAAAGGAGCATTTTCCAGAGTGTATTATTCTATTGTTATTCAGATGATAGTTCTGTCTGATGGAGAGGAGCCATCACCTTCAGGAGATGATACCCTTATGTACACTGGTTCCACTATCAGTGAGGTAAGTATATATCCAGTACATACTTGATTGGCATTGATATTAAAGTGCAGTGATTAGGTGATGAATTAGATATCACATATGGAGGTGAATGATTAACACAGGAGAAGCCTATATTTTATTTTCATGTCAATACATGTGCTTTTATTGACTACTAATTAATTCTCAGTTTTTGCTCTGTGTATAGTCCTTTTTTCTAACATATATGTAAGTCAATGGTTTCTCAAGGTCACAGACACACCCCCAGTCGTTTGCCTGAGGTCTACCAGACCCCAACTTCGTGTATTTCAGTGAGAGACCTCCTATTTTAACCAGAGGACATCTTAGGTGATATAAAATGCATCAAGCTGTTATCTGGGTAGCCAATACACGCTGATGATCTGACATGTCTGAATGGTGACAATTGTACATCTGCATTGCAGTTAATCTTCATAGTAATTAATGGACAGTAATCAAGCATTTGTAAAACTCAGTCAATCTCTGTTTCATTTTGTAGCCTGTGCCAGCCTCTAATGATATTATTGTTAACCCTGGTAATCCTGATGATGACCGCAGTTCTGGATATGATGTCACAATCCAAGAGCGAAAGTCAGATGGTTCCAAGAATCAGGCTGAAGTAGGTCATTTAAATGAACATTTATTGTCTATATGTATTGTCACAATTAGTGTTCATATCTTAAGGAGACCAGGGGGGGTAAATCTACTAAACCAGAGGTAGTGCCAGTAATTCTCAGTTATTTTAGAACCTAGTAATATTTCAATGGTCCTATCTATTAAGCAATGAAACAATGTTTCTTGAGCATGGTGCATATCAGCTGGAAGATCCCCCAGGTGGCCTTAAAATATAGATATATAAATATATAGAGAGACAGTACAGTGCAGTCCATGAAAGAAGTACCATTTACATGGTTTTAAAACACTACGGTTTTGCCTTTTGGCTGATGAAAGATTTCTCTTATTTTCAGCAAAAATCAGAATCTTCTGATAATCCAGAAACTGGCAAACCTAGTGACAACTTAACACATGGCTCCATGACTACTAGTAGTTCCAGTAGTGAAAAGGTAAAAACACTATGTATAATCTGTAAGAAAGTATCATTCATGTAAACATGTTTGTCTTTGTTCTAAAAGTTTTTTTTTTTTCATTTTCCTAAAGCCTTCACAGGAGAACCTCCTAAAATGATTGTACTCGACTCCCTTTACTCAAAAGCAAAAATGCATTCCACATTTCAGAGTGATAATCTTCCAGAAAGTGCCATTCATGTAACCAAAACAACATTACATTGTCAAAGGGTTTTTGTTAGTCTTTGTTATGAACATTTTTTTTTCATTTTCTGAAAGCCTTCTAAACGGGCCCTACAGGAGAAGTTCCTAAATTGATTTTACCTCCTTTATGCATTCCACATTTTCAGAGTGATAATCTTCCAGATCTTATTACTGAGCAGCCTAATACACCTCAACATGCTCAAGGAAGAAAGCAAATGGATTTTATCAACTTAAAAGGCTCTTCAGATAAAAAGGTTAATCCTATATGTATTGCGATCTTCTTTACTCTGTTACAAAGACTTACCCTCATCATAACCCTGATCATGTGACACATAAAGCCAGTAGCATAGTAGGGTAAATACGGCTTGGAACAGAAATCCCCTAAAAATGGTCAAAATTAATTGACTGTATCCTATCAAAACCATACATGATGTTGACATTTCTGCATAGTTTGTAGCATGCCGAAAAGAAGAAGAAAACGATTATTTCATTGATTTGGGTGATTAAAGTCATATTCTTAAGTCTGTAATTTTTTCAGATTGATAAACAAGCAACAGATCCAAGAACCATTGGTCTACGTCCATATGAAGAAATCGTAAAACTGTATGCTAGTCACACTGAGGTAAGAATAGAAATAGCTAGGCTCTTATAATATGGTTATATGAAAATGTGAGGAACATGATAAACTATTAATGATAAAAACGCGTGGCCGTTTAAATTTCGCCATCTGAAATGGCAATTTTGGAACGGGGCGCCTATGGGCCACAATAATTAATAGATTTTTTAGCGGCTTTATATCTGAGAGATGGCCCTCCCGACGTGTCTATAAAGCGGGGAAAAAATCTTGTTATTTTTGTGGCCCATAGGAACCCGGGCCCATTATCGTCAAATCATTTGGCGAAATTTAAATGGCCACGCGTTTAAACATACTGGCAAATATATGGGCATTTATATTTTAAAGGGTTTTTGTTTATAATATTACATCTTTATTCAAAGGCTCGTATGGGTAATGAAAGGGCTGCAGAACGGGAGGCTTGTCAAGGAACCAATGTAACTTCAATTGAACATAAGAATAACAAGGTAGGCATACATGGAAAATCTGTTTTCCATAATTGTTATTACCAAAAGAAGATACCATTAAACTATATGTTAGAAGACTAGATAAAATTGCCCATACTTTGAATCAACACAATGGATGACATCTAACAATTGTATGACAATAGTTCGGTTCTATATATTATTGATAGATGTGGAAGGCAGATTGATTACTGAAAAATTAAGGGAAAAAACGGCAATGTATAATTATATCATCTATGTTTGTAAGATTTTTTCAAGATGCTTATAGACTCATATTTAATTGTTAAACCTGTTTTTGTATCATCATTATTTTATAATTATATCATTTTGTTTTAGAAAGACAAAATCTGTTGCTCTTGTAAAGGAACAAAAAAACAAAAGCCATGTGGACAAAAGAGTAGATGCAGGTGTGTTAGGCTGAAAGTGGGATGTAATCCAGATTGCCGATGCTTGAAAATGGGACTTGATTGTTTGAGTCGTAAGTTGATACCGGATATTGTATATTGCAATCAGAGCTTACATGTAATACTATACACATTAATAATTACACTGTCTAATCCAAATGATTGACATTTCCATGTAGTATTATATCTTTTTATCTTTATATAGATTATATAGATTATGCAGACTCTGCTCTAAAGCGCAAGGCAAGCAATGAAGAATCTGATAGTGACTTTGATTACAGGAGTATCAATGCAAAGGTTTGATATATTTCTTACAGAGCCTCACCTTTAAACTGATCATGACTTGTGGAAACTAAATAGTATTGCTACAGTAATAAAGAGGGAGAAACAGGAAAATGAATAGAACAAAAGGACAACTGTAGAATTCAACCAGATTCATTGTGTTTCATTTTTAGTTATGATGGCCCTGGGTGACACTGGACCCAGCTATCTATACAAACTCACGGTGACTGTCCTTCTTCCTCTTAGAAACTTTGTGAGGTAAAAGCTCCATGCTGTTTCTTTCAGAATCGGAGAAGGAAGAAAAGAAGGATGAACGAAGCAAAGTCACCGATTGATGATTCACCCGAGTCTGATGATCAAACAAATCAAGTCAGATTGGAACCCTCGGTACCATGTTATCATTCAGCATTAAAATTCTATGCTTGAAATGCTTGAAATCTAATGTCTGTAATGTGCTGTAGAAACACCAGTCCAGGATGTTCCACTCTCCAATTGTTATTGAAATATCTAGGACATCAGTTTTCAATAGGCATTAATAACCTATATGAATCAATATGACCTTGTTGTTCTGTCTTGAATAAAACATTGATAATTTCTTTCAGAACACTAATACTGACCCTGAGAATCCAGTGGTTCCCCATACCATACGTGGAGAGAATAATGATACAGCTAAAAGTTTACCAAAAGACGTACCAAAAAACTCAAGTTCAGATTCTGATTCAAGTGTGCCTCCAGAAACGGTATCATGCAATTCTGAATAATCACAATATTGCGAAACTATTTTAAAACTAGTGTGCAGATTTATATTGATATAATTTGGAACACCTTAACATGTTGGCATGGATTATCAGAACAGCATGTTTTTCCTTAATACAAAACTCAGAATATGCTAACCTCCTTAATTAGTTAATAGTCAATTTTTTGATAGAATAGGGCTGGATGAGGGGGTGATTTATGGACACCATCCACTTTCTTAGAGCCTTTTCCTATATTTAATGAAAAGTATCTCTTTATAACCAGATTTGGATGACCTCATAAATTCTCTGCCCTAGTCTATCAGAAAATGACTCTTAATCTACTACATAACATAGGCACCCATCCGTCTGGTACATTACAATAGTATCAACAAACACCAAATATTTCTGTTCTTTCTATTTAAAGGGAAACAACTTCCGGGCTTCTAGTGGCTCAAAGCAGAAGCTAGCTAATGAGTTGGAGAAAGAAATGCTGATTAAAAATCCAGATGTTCCCTGGCAAATATATTCTTGAGCATTATTCTTTGAGTACCATTTAATGAAGTTTGCTGTAAACAACACAAAATGGTAAGTAAACAACCTTTGTAATTCTAATCATGCAGCCCTCAATTACTGAAATTATGTGATTCTTGAGTAGTATCAAATATGAATTTTAATTCAAATGTACCATTTTTCCATTGTGTACTTCACCAGGAGTAAAATTGCTGGCCTTGAAGATGCAAAAGAGATATTGAGGGAAGCTGTGATCTTGCCACTAATTGTTCCAGACTTGTTCGAAGCTGAAATCAGGAAACCATGGAAGGTAAACTAGAACTTCTCTGTATCCAATTACTGGGGAAATGAAGAGATGGGAAGAAAAGTAATATCACAGTGATACAAAATTATTTGTGCTAGTTTGCATTAGATAAATTCTGCTCATTAAATCAATGTTGGGTTATATTATTGGGATGTAGTACTTTATGAAAACATTTTTTGTGGTATATATATATGTAATATGATTCCATATTTGGGAAAAGGGTACTGGAAAAATAGAGGAACTCTAGATTGTAGCTTTCCAACAAAGTATAGTTTCCCATTGGTACTATGAGTCCATCCATCTGGCTGCAATAAGGAATTCCCCTATCTTCCCCAAATTTCCTAATACGTTAGTACCCTTTTCCCAAATACGGAATGATATATTATATACATGTAACATACTAAAAATTGTTAATTTTGCTGTAGGGAGTCCTACTGTTTGGTCCTCCAGGAACTGGGAAGTCTATGCTTGCTAAAGCTGTTGCAACTGACTGCAGGACACGGTTTTTAAATGTCAAGCCATCTGCCTGGATGTCCAAATGGCGTGGAGAATCAGAAAAGCTGGTCACTCTACTTTTTGATTTGGTATGTTCAAAGAAATTTTAAATCTTTCAGTCAATATATATATTCTTTGGCAATGACATACTTATAGATAGTATAAAGATTCTCCTGGCTATAGTACTATCAATTTCACTCTTTAAAATTATCATGCTTTGTAGGCTCATTTCTATGCACCAGCGACTATATTCATAGACGAGATAGATGGACTTTGTGGCAAGCGGGGAGGAGAAAATGAACATGAGGCAAGCAGGCGTATGAAAACTCAATTACTGCAGGAAATGGATGGTATGCTAATTATCACTACCTACCTGAAATATTACAGGCTAAAGGGCCTCTGACTTAAAATTCCAACTGTTAACCTAAGGGTCATTTGATTGAAATTCTAACTATAGCAGCAATAACTATTTCCAGGTCTATATGAAAAATACTTGATGTAACCCCCAGTGATGCAAAGAATATGATAAAGGAATGGTTATTGTATAGTATTGAATCACAAAAGCTATGTTATGCTTCACAGGAGTGGAACGTAAAAACAATGATCCTTCAAGAATTGTTACTGTAATTGCTGCAACAAACACTCCTTGGGACCTGGATGATGCATTCCTAAGGAGACTGGAAAAGAGGATCTATATCCCCTTGCCAACAGGTAACACAGAAACTGCATCAAAAGATGCCCAATCTACAAATCAAATATTAAAACACGCTCTGATATTTTATTTGTAGCATTCGTGGTACCTCTATTTAGCATGTTAAGTGCTATCATTCATTTACTGTCTTATTTGTAAAAAGGGGAACTCAGCTTAGTACAATGTAAGATGGAACTAAACTCATTTTAGAAAAAACCTGTGCATATGGAACTAAACTCATTTTAGAAATACTTGTGCATCAGTATTCTATAACTACACATGTGCAGCCTGAATTATAATTTGAATGTATAACAAATATACATGTATGCTGTCAATCAAATTTCAGCTGAAGCCCGGAGAACATTGATTTCTTTGCTAATGCAAGAGTTTGCAATACCCCAAGACCACATCAATGAAATTGCTGACCAATTAGATGGTTATTCTGGAGCAGACATTGCAACATTATGCAGGTGAATAAATATATATGTTTTGTATATTGTAGAAACACACATTAAATGTTTTGCCTTTCATAATTTATCTGATAGTATATACTGAGTTAACCATGGGTTAATGATTGATAAGTCTTAAAACTTAAGGGGACCAAGGAGTCCCTTTACCAAATGTACAAATATACTATTCTGACCTGGGGATGTCCCCAGACAGTTCAATTGCATGTAATTTTGGTTACTCAAAGTTATTTTTAATTTATTTGTAGAGAGGCTGCAATGCTCCCTTCTAGGCGAAGACTTAAAGGACTAACTGCTCAACAAATAATACAGGTTCCTAAAGAAGAGCTCAAAGCGCCCCCCACTCTCCAGGATCTGCAGTCTGCTAAAATTACATCACCCAGAACTGTTACAGATGCAGATCATGAGAGATATAAGGCATGGATGGATGAATTTGGTTCAGGCTAACACTGTGTGCTCCTGTACCTTGAACTAAGGATTAACCGCTTACGAAATAATGATCATCCCTCATGAAGAGCTCACAGCTCCCCCAACTGTGAAGGATCTGCAGTCTACTAAAATTGCATCACCTATGAACTGTTACAGAAGCAGAGATGAGAGATATCAGGCATGGATTGATGAATTTGCTATAGGCTAATGTTGCGTGCTCCTATACCTTGAACTACTTTCACAGTATTCATTTAGAATCAAAGCCCTCCTCACTTTACATGATGTACATGGATCGCCAAAAATTGAAACATCTAGAACTGTTACATATGCAGATCACAAGACATATCAGACGTGGATAGGTTTAGTGCAGTCTAGTGCTATATGCTCCTTCTCTTTGAACTACTTACAACATACACTTTTAAACTATTATATTAAATTTTGGAAGTCAGACTATTCATCAATGTGTTCATGTACATAAAATAAGTGTAGGAATGTATAAAACTATATCGTAAGCATATGATCTCTGAACAGACTTTGCATGAGAAATGTTGTCATCAATCTTTTATTAATCAGATGTTGCATCTAAATAATTGCCATTGTTCCACAAGCCTAATCTATTATTGGAGTCATATCAAACAAACTGCCATCATTGAGAGGAAGTGAATGGAAGGCCTCTGATTATATGACTAGGGCTTGAGAAATTCAATTAGGTGCTAATTTTTCCAACTATAATGCATGATGTGGACCCAAAAGTAAAAACCAATATTTATGGGATGACTACTACTACAAAATATTTCACCCAATCTCAGGTTGTCTGACCATAATTTGCATGTTAGAATGAAACACACTTGTATTAGATTTCCCCATGTCGATGTCCTTTTTTTGGGACTTAATTATGGTCGAACATCTTCGGAGGAAAATTTAGATTAGGTATCTGAGTCTGAGTATACTATGGTATGTTAATCCTAGAATCTGTCACAATTAATAAATTAGTGTTCAAGTATATCATATTTGATTTTCTTTGAAATGATATGACCTTTATGAACAGCCCCTATTAAAGGTATTTCACTTGCATGTTTGGTGATAGAAGAGTGTAAGCTACCTACTGTAAAACACTCTAATTTCGATAATTCACGATTTTCCTGATTTTCCCCACTTGTCTTGGACAGATTCCTGCATAGAGGAGGTCGTAAGCTGCTAATGGCTTTTTAAATTTTGAAAATCGGACCATAATTAAGGAAGTTATGGCTATTTGAAGTTGTCAGTGATGACCCTTACCCCCTTGGGGTACCCCTTCGCGAATTTGGGCGAAAATTAAGTGCTTGCGAAAAATTGGTGTTTTACAGTAAGTTGTTTCCCTTGCATTAGAAGGCAAAGAAATTCCTTGCACTGGTAATGACTATCTTTTGCTCCAAACATGACAGTAATTGCCTTTGTTGCACTCTGTAAGCCGAATCCCTAATATCAACAATTGACCTTGACCTTTAACCTTGACCTCTGAACCGACTTTCAGCTTGACCTCTGACCTTGACCTGAAAGCAAGGTGAATGGCGGCAAATACAGATGACAAAACATATTTATCACTGTATGACCTTGAACTTTGACCTACAACCTTGACAGACAGACAGACAGAGAGACAGACAGACAGACGGATGCTACCAAGGACATAACTTCCCTGCTTAACAGTTGATAACAAGTTATCTAGGTACAGACTGATGGAATAAAAAAATCACAAAAAATAAAAGTAGGACCAATTATCTTTAAGGAATAATGGTCCTAATTATTGAAAAAAAAATAATAAGGACTGATTATCCTTAAAGAATAATGGTCCTAATTGAAAAAAAAATAATTGGGACCACCTTATCCTTAAAGAATAATGGTCCTTGACAAAAAAAAATTATTGGGACCAATTATCCTTAAAGAATAATGGTCCTTGACAAGAAAAATAATTGGGACCAATTATCCTTAAAGAATAATGGTCCCTTTTTTTTTTTTTTTTTTTTTTTTTTTTTTGCAAAGAATGTAGGTCATGTTGACTACTCCAACAGATGCCATAGACAAAAGGACCAAAAATCCTTGGAAAATTATTTTTAAATATAATTGGTCCCTGGGACCAATTATCCTTGAAACACCAAAATTCCTTGTCAGATTATTTTCAAGGATAATTGGTCCCAGGGACCAATTATCTTTAGGGACTAGGACTGATTATCTTTAAGGACCAATTATCTTTGCACTAAAAATCCTTGGACACCATTTATCTTTAGAACACCAAAGATAATTGGTCCTGTCACTAAAGTTCTTGAGGAATAATGGTCCTTACACTAATTATCTTTGATTCACCAATTATCCTGGTAGCAACTGTAAAACATCAAATAACATCCATTTTGTATATTTGTATACAATTCTTCAAAATATGCATTAGAACTACATGAATGAAGCTTAAAAGAATTTTTAAACAATTCCAAGTCACCAATCCATATGCATAAGCTGATGAGTGCAAATTTTTAGTTGAGAATGTTTCAAATTTCTTGGAAGTTTGATATGAGTAGTTATGTAGTATTCGAACCATCCCATCAAAGTTGAATAATTTATGAGGCTCTACTAAAAGACTGCATTGTATGCAGAATAAGTAGTGTATAGGGTGGGATTATACCCCGAGATTGCCAAACATACACACAATGGTGTGTATGGTAACAAATTAGCCTAAGGAGGATAATACACTTTCTATTGTCTA
>JAAUYA010324736.1_pt1 | contig 10122 bp, 4 predicted proteins | sample 7278161 | NCBI WGS metagenome assembly JAAUYA01 (sample SAMN14350120, study PRJNA611818) | marine sediment metagenome | isolation source: surface marine sediment (3m) | place: French Polynesia: Moorea | collected 2018-08
AACATGGGAAATGCATGAGACAATAACTGGTGCCTAAACAAATAATTAGTCTCCCTTGCTGTGCTGAAATTATACTAGACTTAGATTTAACTTTGGTAATTTATTGATCATGCTAAAGTGGACTTCTAATAAAACATTAAATGCACATGAATACATGGAAATAGTCAGAACTATTCTAAGACCTGTCTACAATATACAGACTTTACTACAGCTTTTATCAAATCACACGTATCTCACGTATCTCAAAATGCAACAATAATTTCAGTAAAAAGCAGCAATCATAAAGATGCCGCAATAATGATACTCTATATCAATAGACAAATGCATCAGGGGTTATGTCTGGGTCATAATCTCCATTTTATAAGATCTGAGATTTGACACATTGATTTGCTGCAGAACTTTCGAATATTAAACTAAGTAATAGTAATGGAAACTGATTGTCAAGTTATGAGATAAGTCTTAAAGTCTAAAAAAAGTGACATTTGACACAAAGTCTTTAAATGTGTCAAGAGGATGGACCCTGACAATATGATTTACGAGTAAAGCTGTCTTGTTATCTCACGTATCCTCTTTTTAATGTCACTGTCAACCAGCCGGGTCTTCCTTAGATTCATGATGATTGTATTTAGGGGCACCTTCTTGCCTTTCCATGGCTCTGTTTTATTAGGTATTGGATACACTTCCAGCCTCCCATCAATTTCCTCGTAGTATGTGACTTCCATAGAGTACCTTTGGAATTGTTTATGATATACCACTTTGTCAACTTTGCAATATTCATAGGCATCCACACCTTTTCCTAACACGACAAAATGTCCTTCTTCAAATTTGACATTTTCAGGATTGTTACTGCAAAATTCTTTGCCTACAGGGTCCGGGGCTGAAGACACGTGGTCTGATGCTCCAGGTGCGCTGTCTGGAATTAATTTTTTGGGCTTGTCTGGAATAGCTTTTTTGACCTTTTTTGCTGGACACTTTGGTTTAGAACTGCTCTGGGCACCGGTGTCGGGCTCGACAGACTCGGACAGACACCTTTTCCTTGGGGAAATATTCTCAGTCATATCAATATCAATATCTTCGTCATCTGATTTATCATGAATTTCTCCAGATTCATGTTCATTATCAATAAGTCCAGGTTTGGGATTATCAGCATTTTTCCTCTTTATCCGTTTTCTCTGTGACTTTACGAATGCTCTGATTTTCTTGGAGAGAAATTTTATCACATCTGGTTCACATGATGATAAGGCTGGGAAGTATGAGGCAACTTCGTGAGCTGCAAGGCGTATGTCTTGCGGTGTGTACTTGGGAATGAATGGTTCCCCAACTTGACGCACTTTGTACTGTAATGAAAAAAAAAACATTCTGTAAGGCAGTGTCTGTTCATACATAACTATACCTCAAATGTGAACAATTTGAATGGATTTTGATGGGTGTCATGATAGTTAGCCTGCATTGTAGACTCTGGTGTAGTCTGTTTTGCAGGTTACATGATAGTAAAGATTGAAAAGAAGATTCAACGTTCAGCAATTTCCCCAGGTATGTCGCCTTAAGGCCAACCACCACTTGATTCCCTTGTCATAATGAATAAAAATTTTACAAGAAGGCAATAACTGTCGTTCAATTGTCTTCTGACATTGTCATATCAGGACTCTCCGGATTTATAATTTATACCGATCATTACGGATTGATACCGATATATTCACCCCGGGTTGGCAGAAAATATTGCACCCGATGGGGGCCCAGGAAGTGACATCCCTTTAAAATTGAAAGTTTGGTGCCTAATAATCCGTATTAATCCTTATTACGGGTTAGAAACTAATCAATATATCCGAATTAATCTGTAATAATCTGTACAAATTATAAATCTGGAGTGTCCTGTCATATGGGAATCTCACATGACCTGGCGAGTTGCATGGCATCTTTAACAGAAACTCTTCAAGCTAGGCATTAAAAGGTTTTTTTATGTGGAGTTTACAGTATTTGCCCGTCTATTCATGTCTTTGGCTTCTGTATATTGATTTGAAAATCCCTTTAAAATTAAATGCCGTCATGCGAAAAGGTCCCTTAATAAGTCCTGAGTAGTCATACTCATACCACGCATCATGACACTGACTTGTTTTTTGTCCCCCGTCGCAACGAAGTTGCGGAAGGGGGATATTGGATTACCCTTCGTCCGTCCGTCCGTCCGTCCTATTAATTAGCCCCCTCTCCTTCTAATCCCCACATCCTTTGTGCAGGCAATCAGCGACGGGGGACACTTAGCTTTACGCGTATGCAGTTTTTTTTTTTTAATATTTTATTTCCTAAAAGTCAGTGTCATGCCGAAAGAAAGAGGGGCGCGCCGTGCCTGTTCTCCTTTTAATATGACAACGACTTTAGGGACCTTTTCATGTGATGCTACCCACAGGATGATGTATATTTCACAGCCTGCAAAGAGAGTTTCCTATGGGTCACGTTAAATATTGTTGCAGTCAGCTGTGGTTATGGCACATGTTTTGTGGTCAGGACTTAGGATGGGCTATGCCACCTAATATACACTCAGAAATCGACCAGATCCACCTTAGCATTGACGCTGTCTGACTGCCACAAATATAATGAATAATCATTTCTAACTTGACCCTTATGTCAATGATGAGGGAAAACTGAGATTTAGATTCATAATCAACCAATTTACCCTCCATTCATTCAATTGATCATATCACACATGCCTTCTACCAGAGTAAACATTGATTGGGGGTAGTCACAGGTTAGGAGGCTTGTCATGTAATATATTGTCATGTGCCAGCAGGATGGGGTCTCCAACAAACGACCTTGGCTTCAGGCAGCGACCAGACAAGGGGCTTGCTTACTTTACGAACGAATGGGGTCTAACAAAGCGCTTGTACAGAACGGTTTACCTACGTTAAATACCTAGATAGAACTAACCTGATGATAACTACCCAAAATTAAAAAAAGAACGGACCGTACACTGGACCCGTTTTACTGAGGCAGGGTGAGCCTGGCGCGTCACAATATTACCTCTAACCAGAACCTAGGTCCTAATAAAATGCTAACATGTGTCAAAAGAATGAAACTGTTTCCTTGAGGGGTCGGTCATTAATGATCTGGGGGCATGGTGCAGATTTCCACAAACAAAATTTTTTTTCGGCGACCATCCAAACGAAATTTTTATATCTGCACCATGACCTCCCCCATATGATAAATGGTCGACCCCTAACAAAACTGTGAAACTGTTTCCCTAAGGGGTCGGTCATTAATCATCTCGGGGGGGGGGGGGCATGGTGCAGATTTTCGGGAACGAATTTTTTTTTCAGCAACCCTCCTCACGAATTTTTTGTTTTGCACCATGCCCTCCCCCATATGAATAATTGTCGACCCCTAACAAAACTGTGCATTCATCAGAAGTGCTGACATTTGAGAGTAAGAAAATGAACATGTACAAATCATAAAAGTCCCTCGCGGAGACAAAAATGATAATAACAGAGCAATTTAGGCACTTAACATTTATTATCAGAGGGGGAACTGGGGCAAAATTTATTATTTACAAGTAGACCCCCCCATCCTCATATCAATTGTTCAATAGTTTGTTTTCTTAGACCCCCTCCCCGTGTTCTAATTTTTTGTCAACCCCCCTTAGTTTTTGCCATAATAAATGTCAAGTCCCTTAGCTGTTGTGAAGTGTACTATAATATGCTGCATATGGATCTTGGCAAGAATTATGGGAGGTTCCCCCATTATTTTTGCCTTGATCCGTAAGGCCTAAATAAAAAATATTCATGTTTCGTGTAACTCGACCGACCCATAGCAAAAACCCCTGACTCAAAAAAATTTATGGAGCTTTTTGGTGAAAATTGGATTTTTGGCATGTTTCGGAAATTCCAATGAAATAAACATGTAACATAGTGCAAAATGTCATAGAAAGTTTTGGAAAAAAAACCGACCCTGGAAATTTTCACGAATCAGATGGTTTTTATTTAGGCCTAACCAATTAAAAAAAACACTCACTGAAACTTCCCGAAATGCTTCTGTGGTAGGCGTCATGCATTCGTCCTTGGAATATGTCTTACTCATAAAAGGATCATCTTCATACTGAGTTCCGGTGTTGCTTTTGGGCTTCCTGCATGGGCACACAGGCATGCCTTCTTTACAGCAAGGACAGGGTCCAAATACAGGTGCCGGTGCAGGCAAACGTGCCATCGTCAGTGATATGTCTCGAGGAACAGCTGTGACTATCCTTGGTTTTGAATACTCAGTAGTAGCAGTTGAGAGTGTTTGCTGATTTGAATTGAATTGTGTCGAAATATTCCCTGGTAATCCATTGAGGGTTATATTTAATCCAGATTCTGAGTTACTAGAGGCACCTTGTAATGTGTCCCCAAATAGCATCCCCAGGAAACTTGGCTGTTCTGTAGGGTTTGGCACCGTGACATTCTGGTTGATTAGTCCAGACACTCCATTCAATGTTAAATTGAGTAGTGATCCCGGTACTTTTGGCTTATTAGAGGTACTGAAATTTAGTGAACTTTTGACATCACTCCCTGTGTTTAGATTTTTGACAGTTAATACTTGTTGTGATGTAGGTGTGCTTATAATTCTTGGAGAAAATGGCAAGTCTCCTACTGTTGGCTGCTGAGAACTTGCCATGATGATGGGTTTACAATATATGCTATGTTTCTGATATGGGACTTTATATAAGGATATACAATTATACATGCATAAAGGGGTGTGATTGTAGAGCTCTGTGGATTGCAATATGATTAGTTAGTCTTTTTTTTTCTTTTTTTTCATCTTTAGTTCGAGGCACATTGATGTAATTTACAACAAGTTGAGTTTGTTTGGCAATGATTAAAAAGTGGCAATGTTAAACACTGTGTAAACAACAGAAGCCACGACTCTGCATACTTTTCTAATCAAGCCTTCTAATTATCAGCACCTTTTACTAATCCTCACTATTGATGTATAATTGCCTAATTGGTTGTGAAATGTAATCCCCAATCAACCTGCATGAAATCTTCCCTTTGATAAACAGCCTGCTTCATATCACACCGAGGGAAAAGATATTCAGAAGTTCCCGGGGCAGGGCTCATGGTACAAGGAAATGGAATGCCACTGTATAACGTATGGCTGCAGGGGACAAATTAGATCTAAAAGATCTGTTTTTAGACATAATGAGAAAGACAGACAGCTGCAAAAAACCTTATATGCAAAAGAGGGTCCTTCACATAAATTAAAGTCTGGATTTCAATTTTGGCCGTCCAAGGATGAGTTGGTTCCTTTGTTTCCTGGAAGTAAAAAAAGTATCCAAAGAGAAATTGCCAGAAAGGTTTCTACATTTTGTGACAATAATGGTCACACTAAGGATTCTCTAGATGCATCCATACGAGATTATAAACAGGATCTACATATCCAGCCCAATGAATTTCCACCCTCCTGGTATGAAGCAAAGAAATGGATAGGAAAATACCTGCTGCCCAGAGACACTTATGACTGTTGTATCAATGACTGCTGTCTGTTCCGAAAAATCAGTGATACTAAGGATTACAGTGGGTTGTCTAAGTGTCCCATTTGCAATGAAGAGCGCTACATTTCTGACAAGAGCAAAATAGGAAGAAAAAGAATTACATACATCAGATTGAAAGAACAGTTAGAAAAACGTTTTGGAGAGGCTAATTTAGCTAAATTAATTCATGCAGGTGATGCCCAAATGAAGTCACCAGATGGAATATTGAGAGATTTTAAGGATGGACAGTGTTGGGAAAAGTGGTTCTCGAATGAAGGGTGCTTTGGGGGATCAGATCTAGCTGGTGCAGTGCCTCTAAGTTTCTCTACTGATGGCCTCAACCCTAACAAGAATATACTTATTCAAAAGTCACTTTGGCCAGTTTTTCTCTCTTTTCTGGCAATGAAAGGAAAATACAGACATGTCCTTGGAATTGGGCTTACTCTCGTGTCAATTATACCTGGATGGGAACATGCAGAGCCAAAGAGTTTGTATCCTCTACTTGAACTGATGGTGGATGAGTTGTTGGAGCTAACAGGCAGTACCATGTACAATGCCTATGTCAATGCTCCTGTTGAGATAAAAACATCCATCCTCCATTCTGTTTGTGATATCCCAGCTACTGCTAAGGTATATAGTTTAGCCGGTGCGGCTGCTCTGAGAGCATGCCCTTATTGCAATGAGGAAGGTATGCATAGCAAGATATTGTGTAAGACAATCCATCCGAGTAACCGTTCATATCTTGACACAGATCACCCCCTGCGCGAAGCAGATTCCAGGTTTCCAGTTAAAGGCAGATGTTATGATGTACCACCAAAAAGGATAGACCCTGAAAGTGAGAAACAAGCCAGAACGGATTATGAGGAGCTACAGAAAAAAACTCATAAAAAAAATCAGCTGAAACAGTCAGGGTTTGCTGGCCACTACCCGTTTGAAAAGGATCCTTGGCATGTTCGTATGGAGCAGTCTACAGTGGATGCTATGCACACTCCTGCAGACGTGACTGAACATGTACTATTCACAATTACAGGAAATGTGGACAACATGGACAAAATAAAACAACAAGAGGTGGATTATGGGCGCATTGCTAAACCAAGAACTGTGCTCATGAATGGCAAAGGAAACCACACAGCTAAACCTAAGCCTAGGAAAATTCAAAAGAAAGAAAAAGACACCCCTGCCCCGGCGATGAAAGTTGTGTACCCAAAAGCTCCATGGGAACTGTCACAATCAGATATCAAGCAGGCAGATAAAGTAGCCATGTCTATTGTGTATCCACCCACAAGTGATTTGGACCAGGGCACCTATTTCTCCAAACCAAAGCTTCTCAAGACCAAAATGGATCGGATGCTGAAGGTATGAAACACTTTTGTCTTACAAATTACATATTTTTTTCCATAAACCAATGACCTACGACCCTGACCTTTGACCTACAACCTTAGACATTTGAATTTAAGTATTTTGACATTTCACTCCAGACCTACTGTAAAACGCCTAATAAACGCCCATGGGTGATTGCAGGCTTTACAGACTTAAAGAAGACATCTCCACCTTCCAGCAGCTTTTTACAGAATGAAAATCGGACCATTTTTGGCTGAGATATAGTAAAAAACGTGAAAAAAGACCCTGCATAGGGGTCTGGCTGGCTTGGTGGCGTTTATTGGAGGGGGGGCATTTATTGGGGGTTTTACGGTACCTTCGAACTCAAATTGATTCATACCAAAGAGCTCTGTAAAAGATCCTCTAGAATAAAGACCTACACCTCATGACCCTTGCCTCAATAGTTCCTTAAATATGGCCACATTTTTTTTTTCAAAAAAAAAAAAAAAAAAAAAATTATTTTTTTTATTCTTGTTTTTTTTTATTTTTAGTTTGCAACCGAGAATGTCCTGTCATTCTGTGTTCGAGGGTTACTATCACCAGATGCAGAGCAAACCATTCGCCTTTTCTGCATTGGATTAGCAGACCTTACAAAGAAGGAACATAGTTTAGAGGGTCTTGATGTGTTAGAGTCTGATATAACCACTCTACTAGCACTTATGGAGAGGGACCTGCCTGCATCCCTGCAGAATATCACAACCCACTTGTTACGCCATATAGCAGATGATACTAGGAAGTTTGGTCCAGTGGTTGGTAGGACAATGTTCACCACGGAGCGCACAATATGTTGGTTATCGAGACAAAACCACAATAAGCAGCACCAAGAGAAGACCATCATTGAAACCTACATTGTGAGTAAAAAGTCCCCATCCCAGATCATAATATAGGATGGCAAACTGGACCCAAGAGATGTTAATCCTCACTAGTCCTTACACAAGTCTATGGACTCTCAGTTCAGCATCAAAATATATGTCCCCTGGGTGTAATAATGCACATCAACGCACTGCAATTTGCTGAAAATGACCACATGGACGAGGGATAATGCATTATAAAAGTATTCATGTCTATTGTCAAAAAAGTCCTCTTGTTTGACATGATCCCAGACAAGTAAAAAGTTTAAGTTTTTTCATTTCACTGAGTAATTATCTTTGATCCTTGTAAAGATGCTTTGATGTTTTTTAGCAAAGGTCACTTTCCCAGCTTTTTGTAGTACTAAAGGTTTTATCCCTTATGATATGGCACATATTTGTGGACATACATGGACATACTTGGAAATGATAACACATGCCAAGGACAGACAGCTGAGAGATGAAGCTAATTACTCCTGGTCTGGTTTACTCTTACTGGTTATTTGATATAACCACAAGTGCTACTCACTTGTAAAAGTGGGGTAATATAACCTCAGATTTCCTGACAGCAATGTTCCACACACATATTACCTCATATTGCCCCCATCAACATAACCCCTTTTTATTGACCGGGTTGCTTAGGTTAGTATAGCACAGAGATAATGTGTTTGGTGGCGTCCGTCTGTCTTTCAGTCAGTGCTGTTAGCTGTCAATCATAAGGGGTCGACCATTAATCATCGGGGGGAGGGGGGCGTGGTCCGGATTTTCGCGATTGGAATTTTTTTTTTTTTTGGACTTCCTTCGCTCGGTTTTTTTCAGCGACCTTCTAATCAATTTAATTTTTTTAGAGACGCTCCCCCCAGATGTTTAATGGTCGACCCCTAATTTCAGTGTAATTTAATTGAAGAATTATTATTCTCTTTCAGTTGTATGAATGGATCATGAGTCTTCGTGCTATTGGAGTCCTCGACCCTTCTCATAAGGAAAAGCCTGCTTTTCTTGCGATGCTAAATGACCTTGGGGTTTCACCCCAGGTTTCACAGCAGACTGATACTCCAAAGGATATCAAAACTGGAACAACAACACTCACCCCAGCGGAAGTGAATTCTATTGTTGATTTTTGCAACTCTGAGAAATTGTATCCTTATGAAATAGAGGCTTTCCTGATTGATAACACTGTAGATACATGGAGTAAACTGAGTGTTTCTGGGGTGGAAGGCCCTGTATCATATACTTGTGAAAAGACAGACTCTGGCAAGAAACCGGAAGCACACAATGTGTGTTGGATAACTGGAGAAAATTGCTCCAAGAATAGTCAAACAATCGATGATTTTGAATTGTTCAACTTTGGAAAAGTTCAATCTCTTATTTCTTTATCAATCCAAGGTAAAGAACTGTCATTTGCCAGAGTAGAAAGATTTAGTACTGTCGATTATGAATTGGGTGACATTTGGATTACGGAAAGGACTAGTCAAAGGAATGTGTGCTTTCTACCATTGTCGGCCTTATCTAAGCCACTTATCACTGCCAAATGTGAAGATAACAACCTTGCAGTTTTGAACACCCATGTCAGGTTTCTGCCAATACATGCCAGAAAGCTTCTTCAACATATTCAATCTAAGTGAATCACTGAATGATTGCAAGTTTAGAGGAACTTGATTGAGTTTCAGTCATATAAATTGATGGCTACTGAGCCATCCTGAAAATTAATATCAGTAAAACAACAAATGCAGGTTAGACGTCTAATACTGATTTAACATCCTAAAGGTTGAAAGGTCTGCTTGTAACTTTTGTATTCATGAAATAAAAGAAAGGTGTCATTAACATGGGTCAATCATTTCAATACATGAACAGCAAATTAACATGGCATAAGTGTGTGTTAAGCATGTGCAGTATTTGTTTAAACTGCTTTGTTTCAAACATTGTAAGTGTGCCAAGTTAAGGGAGGCCAGTTTAACATTCCCAATTAAGACTGGTCACTGGATTTACACCAATTTACACCCCACGACCCAGCAGTTACACCCTGATACCCATACCATGGCATTTTTACCCCTAAAAGGTTCCTCTAGTGGCTGTTTTCATCTTCTTTAAAAACATCTGGAATAGCAAGCTTTTTGATATTACAAAGCATGCTGCAGTAGGTTACTCCTTGACAGTGATGAATACTTGCTGCAGCATGCTTTTTTTAGATAGGTGAAGCTTTAATTTCTGTACTAAATGCAAGAGAAAACACCTGCTGCAGCATGCTTTTTTTAATTGGCCGTGTGAGAGCTTTTAGGACAAAAAATTCCCACAAATTTGTTCTGTATTGGTTTGGTATTGTGCATATAAATATGAAAAAACATTTTTTTGCCCTGCTAAATTTGAATAGGAAGGGGGGTATGGGGGCGCCGAGCC
>JAAUYA010073231.1_pt1 | contig 10109 bp, 7 predicted proteins | sample 7278161 | NCBI WGS metagenome assembly JAAUYA01 (sample SAMN14350120, study PRJNA611818) | marine sediment metagenome | isolation source: surface marine sediment (3m) | place: French Polynesia: Moorea | collected 2018-08
GCCTTAGGCAATGTTTTTCATTAGTTCACATCTATAAACAGCAATAAGAGTCCCATTGGAAAATTGATCTAAATACAGATGCATGAAAATCCCTCATTACAGAGTACAGGAGATTTTAACAAAGTTACCTGCCGTTGAATGATGATCTTATGAAAATACAAAGATGTAGTAATTCAATATATCTCTTTCCTTTAGCTTTCTTTATAAATCATAATAGATTTAATGTCTTGAGTCAAGTTGATAGTGGAAATGTTTTAAGGGTCCGCCCAAATGTCAGAGTAGGTTTTATTTATCTTCGCCTAACTAAATATCGGCCTTAAGCCCTCAAAATCATTGGATTTTTCAATGTGTCCCGTTATATACATACCCATCCTTTATCTTTGGCTAGCTAGGGATTGCAACTTTTGAGGTCACTTCTAAGATCTTATACTATTCCTATAGATGCACATCATTCTCATTATGAAGTTTAACTGTGTTTTCTATGGAATAATGAGTCTCACCTTTGACCATTGTGTGCCAGATATCTTCAGGTCTGAGCATATCACATATTGCTTCAAAAGTATCATACTGGACACAGTAACCTAAAATAATTTGAAAAGGTTATGGTTTTTCTGATAGTAACTCACACTGTATTAATAAAGCTTAAATGTCTTTTTTGTAGTTTTGGTAGTTTTTGTACTTTTATCTACAATTTCTAAGACCTGCTCTAACCCAATCATAAGCACTTTCCCTTCCTCCTATTCAAAGGTTTTATTATTATCCACCTTGGGGCTTTCCTTGGAAAATTAAACTCAACCAGACTGCATTTGATTGCTTGCCCCCCCTAAGATCCACATTGAAGCACCATTTCATGGTTTGAAGCCTAATAAAAATGCAGCCACCAGCAGTTATAAGGGCTTTTGGATATTGGCTGTCAGACATAAAACCAACTCTTTTGATATTGGTTCCAAGCTTTCTTCTTCATTGTTATGCATTGCAGTGTGTAGCGTAAATCAGATCCTACATAAACTTGTTATCCAGCTCACAAGTAGATGGGATGCCAACATTTGGCCACTTGCCTCAAGAGGTGCTGCTATTGAGCTGCATCCATATGAATGTATCATGCCAGTACATTGTCTTAGGCAATCAAACTGAGTGCATTTTCAATAAACTACCAGATTGTTGTATGGCCAAAGGGGATATATGTTTGCTCACAGGGAATATATATCATCCTGTTTAAAGTATGCACCATCCTTTGAGTATCAAGGCAAATCTGGAAAAAACTCATATCGGCATCTTTGATAGACTTTCCAAAAACTCAATGATCACACCATGCTGTTGGGTCTAAGCCATTGATTAATGTTCCTTTTAAATTGTTTTGCCAAATGTGTTTGTACCACATAGCTTTGATAGAGAGTAACCATCCCCTCTTGAATAATGATTTTAAGAAAAGGAAATAGTCTCAACTTACTTTCTCTGTATTGAATGATATTTCGATGTCGAAGGATTATGTTGAGGCACTGGTAACAATCCATCTTCCTGAAAATAGAGAAATCAATTGGTGCTATGTGTACTGTAGATGATTATATAGTAGAAATACGAAAGCTCTGGAGGGCCATTTTCATGTGAAATTTCAAGTGAAAATTCACTTGAATTTTCAAGTGAAATTTCACATGAAGTTGGCCATTAAGGGCTTCCATACAGAAATTTCACATGAAGTATGGAAGCCCAGGTAGGCCAACTTCATGTGAAATTTCAAGTGAAATTCTCGAAATTTCACATGAAAATGGCACTTCAGAGCTTTCGTATACAAAACATGTTTTTATCCATACAGAAAATATTGTAATGCGGTTATGATGCAGCAGAGGAATTTGATGCCATAAAAGTCGAAGTTATACAGGATCCTCTATTGCTCACATTTGGTCTAAAATTAATGCCTGAGCAGTGATACCATATGTGGTAAGACAGTCTGACACGACCCTTAGTGGGAAAGAATCAGCCTCAATTTATAAGCTGTTGTGGTGGACTTGGCATTATCAGTGCTGTTTTCCTTGTGAAGGTTGACCACCTTTGCCTTGTAATTTAAAACTGGTCATGTGTCTGTGGTGCCTCTGAGCTGTCAGATAAGACTCTACAGGGCACATTGACCAGCCACAATTGCTCTGTCTAATACTCAGATAAATCCCCTTACAAGATGAGGGCTGGAATTCAAGGTCCAATCTATTTGTAAGTTTAGCCTTCTTGTGCTAGAAAATGAAGCAACTTTTACATGAATAAGCAGGAAAATATTATTTGTCAGAAATCAATTTCCCTAGCACAAAGGACTAATCTAAGCCCCCACACATGGTGGTTTTGTTCATAGCCCTACCCACCCAGTCAATTGTGTTTTTCACAGTGAACAGTCTATGTTTCTCATAAATAACAATAGCTTGGTTCCAGGTTGGAAACTTACAGTCTACAGTTATCTGACTCGTTGTCTGTCAATGCTGATGATAGATTGAGAAAGGACTAATGGGAGTGCCCCCCAGTCAAAAGAAGCCAGGATGCTTTGCTGGTAGCACTGGTTTCAAAAGATCTGGCAAAGGTTCTATGCTTTTGTCTGACGATGACTGCATTGCTTTACAAGGCAGAGATTATGATTCTCAGTCTGGTTTTCCTGCAGTTGCTGATTGCCTTCAACTAAATGAAGTCAACCAATAATTCTTCCTTTAACATGATCATTTCCTTCCGCATAAGGGAAGCATAACCATCCCACCCCATTGAATACAGGCCTATTATATTTGTCAACACAAATCAGATTTGGTAATGAAGGGACACTCCATTGCATGCATTTTGCCCAAATTACCAAGCTACCAATTAAGGATCTGTGAAGGCTTCTCCAGAATTCTATTAAAGTTTATTGGGCTTTGATTAGGAAACATCCAAGATCATGCAATAAAGTAATGGGAAAATCTCTTTGGCAGCAGATATCTAGCAAAGGTCCATTGTAGTGATGAACTATACTGGAACTGGCTCTTTTCACTTAGTTCTAGTTTTACTGATTTTCCCTTCCGCAACACCTAATTTTCATATTTATGGTTGGTTAACTCCCAAGAGTTCTCCAAATTGTCTAAAATTGCAAAAAGCAAATAAATTCCATAGAGTATTTTTCTGCAGTTAATTAAACAGAAGTTGCTATTCTTATTCATGAGATGGTTACCCTCCTGACCTATGTCTCTCTGATCTCAAATTGAACTTCCTCAGCTGGGGAAAAGAAAAAGCAATAATCATTTCTGCATGTCTGAATATTTCATTAAATAAAGTACCACTGTGTTTCACGTTGAATTATGAAAACTATTGGGCTTATGCTGACCCTGGGAAAGCTAAACTTCACAGAACTACAGTAGACCTACCTACTATAACAGATTATAATGCCTTGTATCAACGTCTGTACTGAGCTACCGGCAGAAAATAGATTTAGGTTAGACTGAAAATAGATTTTTCACATGATTGCACTGAGCCATGGCTGTCTGATAAAGTCAGTAATAGTTTTCTATTATCTATCAGTTGTCACCTTTTTGGTACTCTTGTGGTGTTGTCACCTTTTGGGCACACCTGTGGTACCATAAACCGGGGCTACTTTGGACGGATTTTGCAAAAATGTCATCAGATGCACTAAAATGTCTTTAACGCTAAATGTAATTAAAATATATTGTGGCGTGCCAGGCTCACCCTGCCTTTAATAGTTAAAATAGGTCCGGTATAAAGGGTCAACGGACCGTGTCTCGTCGCGGCTTAGAGGACTGCCGGTTTATTGGGGACCCCGAAAGGGGGTGCAAACATCTCCATACTTGGGATTTATATGCAGGATGGTCTAAATTACACATCAGTCCGAACCTAAAACCAGAATATGTTTGCAAGGGGTCGCAAAAAAGTTTGTAAATCAGCGCCATCAACCAGACTACAATATCTCGGAACATTTTTACCATTCTCTTATAAAGCAAGAACATTTCAGAAAGGCATATATATTATGGGCAATAAAGCACAATCTAGACTGCCTAAATCTTGTTATAGACTCCCCACTACAAGTTTACAGCTTATATATCATGCCAATATTTTATTCAAAAGACATCTAAGTGATTTTGAAGTAACACAATTATAGGTAAATCCCGCAGGCGATAAACTCATTTTAGGAACGCTTATGATGACCAGGGAAAGCACTAATATGTCCAAATCTGTTATAAATGAGGGTCATGGAGTGCCTCAAATTGTGATGATGAGAAGGGATGAGAAAGTAATTTGGCAGGTAAATCTAGTTTGGTCTTTTCACCAGAGAAGTGGAATTGAACCTTCTATCGAAATGACAATGGTATTGTTAGTCAAAGTTTATTTGGTTTTTATTTTGATAATTTTGAGTAATCCTTGTACCATACTACTTAGAAAATATTTACCACACAATTAAATAATATTCTTTTGGCCAGTAAGACCAGTTGGAATAAGATTTTTTATACTTCTGGCCAGGCTAAGAGTATTTACAATAGAACCCATCTCACACAAGAAGGACATGTTCGTCTTCTGTTTCTGTTCCAAGGTTTGGTTGGACTCCTCAGTGTTTACAAATTGCATTGTGTCCAGGGATATCTTGAAGTTCTTCTTCCAATACAAAATAGACTTAATTAACCCTAAAAGGATTATGCAAAAAATACTTACACTAAAGCATATGCGGGGTCCGTGCGAACCCCAGAAATGTTTTCATCTGGTATAAAAGATAGGCAAAGCTGATCACATGTCATGGTAGTTTCATAATAGCTGTAGGATCATCCATTGAAGTTTTGCGGGTCCCCGCGGACCCCGCATTATCCTTTTAGGGTTAAAACTCAAGACACCCAAAAGATAAACCCTTTTTGCTTTCTTAGACATTATAACTTAAACAGTGCAGGAATAATAAAGAAAAGAACAGAAAGAATATTCAAAGCAATGCAGACTTTATCTCTTTAATTCTTGTGCACTGAAGTCAGAAGAATTATGTTGCTTTTAATCATATTTCATGGGGCACTGCAAACAATCAATTCAGTTTTTTGACATTTTTGTAATGAATTAAACCTAACTGTCAAGGTTTATGTTGGGTAATCAAATTCCATTTGAGCCAATATCTTACTTCAAAAGTTTCATTTGCCAAGATCATCGATCAAAGTTTGTCAAACATTTTCGCAATCAGACAATGTCAATGAGCGGTATTGACAAACAGATTTTGGTGGCACCTCAGTAGAAGTGTTTTCAAAAACTATTGAAGAGAGAGTCTTTGCTGGAGAAGTTAGGACTGATTACAGAGATCTGAATAAGCTTCTCAACATGAATATACATTTAGAAATGTTATTTACAACACTTAATTGAATAGATCCACATGGTTTAATCAGGCTTGCATACATATCCATGCATATAATTCTATTTGGTGATTTTATCTCTCAAGCATAAGTCTATCCATGTCAGTATACAAGATGAACATTTTATTTTATTTAAGATGACTATCAGGCACCTCTCAGGCTTACCAATTCTAATCTTCCATACATGTTACTGGCCCAATGATAATGTTTCTTGAAGTCTAATCATATAGTGTGTGAACTTCGTCACCGCTAGGTAATGAGATTCATTTGATCAAAATGAATATTCCGGGATATATGTACATTTATGTCATTATTTGCGAGACATTAATACTGTAATATGCCATGTCGAAGTCCATGCACTGCATGAATACTATGCATTAGATACTGTACTTACTGGTGTATCAATGGGTAGAATTTTAAACTGATGACATAGGGGAAAAGCTCTATGTCAAATTATTCAATGCTCACACTGGGAATGGAACTATTTCTATGTGGCTATCCTCATGTACATAGAAAGACTAGAAGAAAATTTATAACTTTTATAGATGTTTTGATAGGATTTAGTAGATAAAGGAATGATTGAATGACTGAACCAGCAATAAAGGTAGGGAGCTGATGAATCAATGACTGCCCGGCACCCGGGAAAGGTTAATCGAGTGACTTGCCATGGAGTGCCCAATCACTTTATTCCACAGGTCATTAACACAGAGGTGCACATTAAACACTCATCTCTGATTGATTCTGGCACGGTACCCTCTGATAAATTGTATCCAATTAGGGTGGTGTTAACTGCTAATGCTCCTCTAATACAAATTTGATATGAATCTTTTCTATTGATTTATCAATGAATTTCTCTTTTATTTGCTTAACCCTCCTCAATGTTTTTTAAATAATAGACGTTAAGCTGTTCATTATAGCTAACATTTCAATGATAGATGACCCGAGCAACCTATAGATGCAATTAGATGGGTGGTCCTTCTAAGGACTGTATCCATATCAGTATTTGAAGGTAACTGCACATGAAGTGGTTTTGGAGATTTGTTTTCCTTACAAAACAATTCCAAATATCCCAATAATGATCAGCTGGACACCCCTTTATATAATAATAGGGCCCCACCTCCTTTAGATCAACACTTTCAGACTGTAACTGTATCCTTTTTGCTGTAAGAATACATATTCAATGCTCAGAAAACTTAACAGTACTTGCTTTTTACCAGGCACTAGACTAATCTCCTGGCTAGTGTCCCCTGGAATTCCACACACAAATTATCTCTCACCTGTTCTCAAAGAGATAAAGAGCTTCTCCATCATCCTCTAAACAGTATCCTTTACTTGTGAGATTACTGCTTCCCACCGTTACCTCACCTTCTCCATGAAGAAACCAACGACCTTGCATAGCGCGAGGAAGGTTGCAACCTGCATCTGTAAATATAAAGAAATATTGATAACATCAATGCATTATTCAGAACTCTTTTATGGATTCTGACATAACAGGGATTGACAAGGCTAAGCCTGATTTGATAAATCTTCTTCATGGTATCAATAGTTGTAAGCCACAGTTTGCACCGCCTGTTATGTGTTTGTAAGCTACTAATGGGTGATTCTTGCTGTCAGATATTTCCGATGTTTCACATGTCAGGAATAGTACTTGGATGAGCGCCTTGCCTAAGCACTCAATGAAGTGCTAAATGGCACTCATGCAGGTGACACCCAGTCACTTGCATCAAGGCTATTCCAATTGAGACCCTGAGGGGAGCGGAATGGAAAAATATTGCCGACTCCCCCCCACATGATCTGAAATGGAATAGTCCTAAGTCACTTAGCCAACTGACCACAGACAAGTGATCTTTATACCATTGGAGCCTTGTCAGATTCCCTCCAACAGCATCTCAGCGCTTCCACATGAGCAGTAGAATTCAAGTGAATTCATACCCCGAACATTTTGACCCATAACTCTGGTTCTAATTAAGCTAGAAAAATGGCAAGGTACATTTTGGAAAGCTCTGAAGGTTCTCTAGAGGCCTATATTCCTACCCATTCCTGACTATGCCTGACTATTCCAAGATATTCATGACAAACTATTCCTGGCTATTCTCATTTATTCCTGATCTGTCTGAGCCATTCCTAATAGTGACTGGTCTCAATACTTATGAGATGATGTTAGACACATATTTCCCCACAGATAGAGGTCACATGCTGATTTATAAATAAAAGTGTACCTTTTGTTGACAGTACAAGCAAAATGCATTTCTATTGTGGGTATAATTCATTGCAATATACGGAGTAATTTAATCATTTGGTTTCACAGCACTAATTCCACAGCAATCTAATTTGGAGGATAATTCAGGTGCTGCATTGTCAAGGATGCTTCAAAATGTGCTTACAGGCTTTTCATGTCACCATAAGAATCTTCTCACTTTTAGATAAATAAGTCTCATGAATAAGTAATGTGCTTTGCAAGTGGAATAACACAAGATATGCATCAGGCATTGAATTCCACAGTCTAAATGGTGTGTTCAATACATAATTGTCATGCCTGGAATTTCCTCTTTAGCATGGGAAGAAAAAGCTTTGAAGTAATTTGCAATGATTTTACATTAACACCCATATATCTAAGGTCAAGTAAACAGACAGATTTGTTCAAGGGAACACCAATATAAAGGCTTTCTAATCACAGAGTCTTTTGGTGGCAGTGATTAGGAACTGCCTGGCAGATTTCCTCCTTTATCTGCAAAATGACCACCTTCCAAAGACTGCACATACTGAGCTAAATGGAACCACATCATTGTTGTCCAAATGAAAATTACAGGCTTAATTATTTTTCATCATAATCTAGAGGCATTGTAACAATTTGTTGCACATTTCAAGGTGCCATTTAACAATTTTGTACATATTTGGTAGGAAAAAATACTATTACAGTTAGGTTATCAAAGGTTCACTGCGTGCTAACCACTCTCATAGTGACACGAGGGGGCACAAGCCTCATGACCCTTTACTTTATCTAAATTGATTTTACTTGTATTCTATGACCTTTTAATGCCATGATTAAAATTAAGGAGAGTGTTATGACCTTTGTTCTGTCTTGAAATTAAAAGCTTTTGAGTGTCTGGTTCTAGCTTGGGGGCAAGGATTTCCTCTATTGAATTGTATCATAGGCCAATTATGTGTCTGTCAAGGCATCATTGTGATCATTAGTTTTATTTGCTAAAGACTTTTGTTGTGTTTATACTTGGATGTTGCATTTATCATGTTGCATTTGTAACAATTGTTGTGTAAATGATATGTGATAGCAATGCAGATACATGACCAACAGACCAACACTATTAATTCTGGTTAATGAACACAGAAAAAAGCTTTTAAACAAGTCGTTTCCTGTGGAACCCCTGCAATCACTTGTGACAAATGGACAGGGACATGGACAAGGACAAATGAATGGACACTGCCAAAAAGTACATCTGCCTGCTAAGAAGAAAATGGTATATAAAAATTGTTTGACCCCTAAGGCCATCTCTATAGGTCAAAATATCAATTTTTGAACTCAATGGTGACCCCCATTGGTGACTTTAAAGGAACATCCAGGGTCCAGAAGCATTACAGAGTCATTACAGAAGACCATTCCACAACACACCCACGGGTTTGTGATAGTATGATAAAGGGACTTATAGAAATGAAACAGCATTGGTAGTGAGGTTAAGGTATTGGTAAATAGAAAGCAACTCATAGTATTTCATGTTTAACGGCAGACACACTCCTGCCTCCATGATAAATCATATTTGTACCAAAATCAGCACAGTGGTGCAGTATTGTCTACTGTACAAGTCTGCTCAAATCACGCAAAGCACTTTGTGCCAATGGATCACTCTTATCTAGAACCCCTCTGCTATCTATTTACCAATAGTGTATCTGGGATTGTGGCCTTAAATGGTACTTATGGGGAAGGGGAATGGCAAATTCACAGTGGATGTTCTGCCTAGACCTCCTATCTCCTTTCATCTTAACACTTTCACACCAAGATCATTTGGTAATATTTGCATCTGTGTACAGCAAAAGTTATAGAAGGAAAGTCCATCCCTGTGAGGGAGTGAAGGAGTCTTTGATTCCTTCCCTAAGCAAGTCAATATTAAAGATTAACATAATCTTACCAACTGATAATTTCAGCATTGAAATGAACACCATCAGTAAAAAGTTAAATTTCCAAGGATGAGATATTTTTCTATCCATTGCTCATTTCACTTTGAAACTTATCCATTTGTGAAGAAATTGAAACCATAACAATTCTTTTTAAATTATCCATGATACATACTGATTCACCTAAAACTAATACTATTTCCAATTATTATTTGTAAATCCATGAAATCTGATTCATATTTTAATGACCTTTCCCTGCCATTAATTAATCCAGGTTTGAGCACATTACTAGTATTTCCTTTGAAGTGTATATTCCCTATTTCACCTATTTCAGAAATACTTCCCAGTGAATATTCCTGTTCTTAAGTCAGGCTTAGGTAATCAACCCTCAGAAAGTAGCAAAGTGACTGGTGAAGCTCTTGGTGTACAGTTCTCTTAAAGCTTGGAGCACAGTTTTGGTCTTCAGCCACATCTCAAGTCTACAGCTTCAGTCCCAAGACATAAAAAGCTTTCTCTGCCAGTCATGCTAAGTTCCTCCCAATCGGTCTCATCGATCCTAAAATTCCTCCAAATTAGCTGCTTATGAATGGGAAATCGCGCTTCAAGATCAATGTACACACAGATAACATCAGGAAAATA
>JAAUYA010117011.1_pt1 | contig 10096 bp, 7 predicted proteins | sample 7278161 | NCBI WGS metagenome assembly JAAUYA01 (sample SAMN14350120, study PRJNA611818) | marine sediment metagenome | isolation source: surface marine sediment (3m) | place: French Polynesia: Moorea | collected 2018-08
CTTATGGTTGCTCGTGCACCAGGTAAAATTAGCCCTAAGATGGGAAAATCAAACTCAGAACGGACAGTTTCTAAAGCTAGAGCAGAACTGGTATTGCAAGCCATAATCACCATTTTGACTTTTTGCTGATTCATCCAAGTCAAAATTTCTCGCACAAACTTTAAAATTTCTTCTGCTGAACGATTGCCATAGGGCAATCTGTCAGTGTCCGCAAAATAAATAATCGATTCATGGGGTAATTGCCGGTAAAGTTGACGCAAAACTGTTAATCCACCAACACCACTATCAAAAATACCAATCTTGTTACTTTGAGGGTTTCTCATAGAGTTGAATTCACGCTTAGTAAAACCTAATAATTTAAGCAAAAATACCTAAAAAAGTCAAGAAGAATTATCAATATACTACTTGCCGTACTACAATTTGATGTACGGCATCGAGGTAGTAGATCGTTCTTATAGAAAGATTACCCTTCTTTTTTAAAAACTCATCAAATCTTAATTTTCTTGCTTAAATTAAAGCGATGTCAGTAATTTCATTCAGGTTTAAATTAAATTTGATGATTCCGTATGTATTCAATAATGCCAGCGGCGATCGCCTCTGCCATTTGTCGTTGGTAATTGGGGTTACTTAATTTAGCAGCATCTTCTGTACCAGTAAGAAAGCCCGTTTCTACTAAAACTGCAGGCATAGCCGACTTTCTCAGGACGTAGAATCTGGCTTTTCGTACCTTGCGATCGCGCACATTAACCCGACGCAAGACATTGCGGTGAATAGTGGCAGCTAAATAGCGACCGCTCTGAAAATAATAGGTTTCTAAGCCACTCACGTGAGGTTTATGGCGTCCGGCCGAATTGGCATGAATACTCACAAACAAGTCAGCATCAATTCTGTTGGCCATTTGAGTTCGTCCCTGAAGGCTAACAAAGTAATCGCTCCCACGAGTTAATTTCACATGGATACCCTGCTTCTCTAAAATTCTGGCTATTTCTTTAGAAATAGACATGACTACATGCTTTTCTTGAACACCTCGAATCCCGATGGCTCCGGGATCTTTACCGCCATGACCAGGATCGATAACTACTAAAGTCTTACTTCTAGAAGCCCGAGTTAAATTTCTGGGTGGCCATGCTCTACGAGGAGGAGTAATATTGAGGGGTGTGGCTGAACTATTACCAGAGAGAGAATTAAGGGGAGTACGACTCATCCTACTACTATATCGAGTTAGTGGCAGAGCAACAACTTGTTGTCCGGGCTGAGTTAGTTGCTGTATTCTCACTCCTAAAGCTGGTTGAGCTAAAATTATGACTGTCTGCTCATCAGGTTGCCAGATCCGCAGGCGAGAAATGGGGCTGTTAGCTCGTAATTGGGGTGTTTTAAACTGAGGAGATAGTTCGGTATTGTCCAGTCTAATTTCATAAATACCGTTGGCACGATTCCAAGTTCCCCTTGGCGATAATTTTCGATCGCCTCTAACCACTAATTGAGTGTTATGTATTTCGATCGCTTCAATCGTGGCTCTCCCACTAGTAGATTGCCTGGCGTTTGTTCTGGGTTGTGTTGTTACTTGTGGTGTCGGTTGTGCAGTTACTCTGCCAGAACCATAGCCTTTCTTAGCTAACATATTCATGCCTCCCTGAGGCCACATTACCAATCCACCCATGCGACTAAAAGAAGCTTGCCAATCAGGACTATCTTGAGTTACATTTAGAGTCAAACGTGCTACAGGAGGAGAACTAGAGGATTGCTCAACTTCAATTTGACTAATACCATATTGATTAACATTCCAAGAACGGGATAAATCTGCTGGTAGAGTGACGCCTTGTAATTCAAATGCGATCTGAGTGCGATCGCGGCTGCGCTTGACATTAATCTTATTACGATGAGAGCCATCAATATCGACAATCAAACCATTACTAGTAATTCTTAAACCCTGAGAATCATTAGAATTATTGGTAATTCTGGGCCTACTTACCTCAGTAGTAGTGAAACGATTTGTATTGAGACGAGTTGTATTGATAGGAGTAGATCGACTACTACCTGATTCTTGATCGGGCAAAGGACGGGTAGGATTAGTAATTCTTTCAGGGTTGGGTAGATCTACTGTCCACTGCGTCGGTGATATGCCTCTTATTTTGATTTCCTGGGGATTGAGAGTATATCCAGGGGCTAATTCTACTACTAGACGGGTAGTTCGAGAATCAAATTGCCCGATACGTAGATTAGTAATTACTCTACCAAGATTTTGGTTAATTGTTGGTCTGCCCAACATTGTCCCGGGGAGATCGATTACTAAACGAGTAGGATTAGCAATAAGTTGAGCGGTAGGTTGTACTCCTTGATCGGTGGTAAATATCAAGCGATTTTGATTAGACTCAAAACGCCAAAAGAGAAGTTTACCTGCATGGGCGGGGAGACAAACGAAAAAGAAACTTAAACAAGTAAGTATTAGCCATTGAAATCTCACTCTGTTTACTCCTGATGATCTACTTAATTTTTTATCTTAATCGCAATTGGTTTTAATAAATATATTATTCCCAAAGACGAAAAAAGAAAATTTTAGTTTCAGCAATTCTTAATAAAATTTACACTTTCTCTTTCTCCTGTAAATCTGGTTCGGCCAACTCTGGTATAGATTTTGGTTCTTGAAAAACTACCCGTAACAGAGGCGGGGCCAGAAATGTAGTCAAAATTACCATCATAATAATGGCTGCTTCAGTAGATTGAGATAAAGCTCCACTAGCAGAACCAACACCAGCAAAAACCAATCCTACTTCACCTCTGGGAATCATCCCTACACCGATAGCTAGCTTATTAAGCTCTGGTTGACCTGCTAAAGTAAAACCAGTAATTACTTTACCAACGATCGCCACCACAATCAAAAACGCGGCAACAACCAAACCTTCGCGGTTACTGGGAATAGCAGGATTTAAAACACTTAGATCTGTTCTAGCACCTACACAGACAAAGAATATGGGTACGAAGATATCAGCTACAGGAATTACTTGTTCTTCTAATTGTCTGCGTTTTTCAGTTTCCGCTAATACTAACCCTGCGGCAAAAGCACCTAAAATAGCTTCTAATTCGATTACATTGGCAATATAGGCCAGGATAAAAGCAAAACTAAGACTAGTAATTAATAATTGCCCTCTGGTTTTCATTTCTTCTACTAAGGCAATCAACCAAGGACTGATTAAACGGCCAATTAAAATCGTCCCGACTAGGAAAGCACCAGCACTGATTATTAAGTAAATGATATTACTAATTTGAATCTCTCCAGTTTTGACTAAACTGGCTACGACGGCTAGAACTACGATTCCCAGAATATCATCTAAAACTGCCGCTCCAATGATAATTTGTCCTTCCTTAGAACTTAGTTTTCCTAATTCTGCTAACACCTTAGCGGTAATACCTATACTAGTAGCAGTTAAAGCCGCGCCAGCAAAAATAGCTGGCACTGTGGGCACTTGAAACAGATACACTAAACCTGCTGTTCCAGTAGCAAAAGGAGCCACAACTCCTACTATTGCCACTATTGCAGCCGATGGTCCTACCTTAATTAATTCTTTTAAGTCAGACTCTAAACCAATTTCAAATAGCAAAATTACTACTCCTAATTCTGCTAAGACAGAAATTACCTCACTCATGCTGTCAAAAACTTTCTCTGCACCTGCACTATTGAGACTTGAGGTAAATTGAAGAAATTGAATAATTAGAGAATCACTAGCTTGTGAACCACTTTCAGGAAATATCAATAAACCTAATGCTGAAATCCCAATAACTACACCGCCAACTAACTCTCCTAACACCGGCGGAAGGTTAATGCGCGCACAAATCTCTCCGCCAAGTTTACTAGCAAAGTAGATTACTACTAGACTCAGCAAAACTCCCGCTAAAATTAGGGAGGCACTTGCTGTTTCTGTTTCGGCTGCTGTTGCTAAAAGAGAGGGGTAAGAAGGCATAAAACTAATCCAATTCAAGTTTCATTATTTATAATCCAAAGCTTAACTCATGATAACTGAATTAGGTTAAGATTTGTCACAAATTACTCATCCTCTTTTCGGATAGAAACTAAATGTAGGATGCTTCCCAATTATACAAGGTTAACAGCAAGTTTCTAGTCTAAGCGGGTAATGGGACTCGAACCCACGACATTCAGCTTGGGAAGCTGACGTTCTACCACTGAACTATACCCGCAATCAAATCTATACTTGATTATAAGCTCATCCCCCTAAATTTGCCAATACTTTGGACAATACTGCTACAACAACACCAGTTTATCTTGCAAAATGTACTCAAGTTAATTCTAACTACACAAGATATTATGTTAAAGGATTAGAGATAGTTTACTTTTCTGGATAATTGCGAGGTGCAATAATTTGTCCCTCAAAAAACTTCCTCTCTAACCTTCCTAACCACCAATAAACTGACACACTTATTAAACTAACTATACTACTGAGAATAACGACCATCATAGGTACAGCATCAATACTAATGGTAATTAAAGGAATCAGCGACCATAAAACAGCAGCCAGCATAATCAAACCTAAGCGGATCCTTTTAATTTTGCTTAAAGCCATACTACAACTAGCACAATGAACCGTATGAGAATGGTAGCGTTCTACTAATTCTCGATCGGTAGGAGTAGGAGGTAAAGCACTATGAGGAAAAGGTTGAGCATCATAGTTATTTACCCAATGGCGTAATTCCCTAACGAAAGTATCAGCTTTGGTAGGTAAATAAAAAGCTTGGGCAAATTTAATGCTGCCACCTAAGCTTTCTAAATATCTTTCCTGATGGTGAAGAAAAATTTGGTCATCTTCAAGAATGGCGTTTTGATTAAGATGGGAATACCAACGGGGTGTTAACTTAATAAAAAACTCCGGTAATTTGGAAGCGAATTGAAAAGGAAAACGGGCAAACAGACGGCATTTTCCTTTACTTATAGGCGTAGCATATACCACCGTCATGGTGCGTCCGAACTGTTTAGAAGTCAAATCGTGCCACATTAGATTAGGGGCGATAAAAGTTGTATCCTGACGACCTAATGTACCTTTTCTCGGACCTTCTGCCCAAATTCCTTGAAAACCTTGCTTTCCTGAATTAACAATTTCTAATTCTACGGTCGAAACATTACTTCTGTTGCCTACAGAGCCATGATGAGTATAGGGAATATGGCTAGAGTCCAACACATTTTCCATTAGAGTTAGGGCATCATAAGGAAGATCGCGAAAAGTATTGAGAATTAACCATTTTTCCGGGTTTTCTTGCAAAGGTTCGACAATAGGTACAGGAGTTAGACTAGCATTTTCTGGTTTACCTGCATAAGCAAATAATAAGCCTTGTTTTACTGTAGTGGGAAGAGATTGAACACAGGCACGAGAAGACTGTTGCGCTTTTCCTGTAGTTACTTGTTGGGGAATGATTTCACATTTCCCTTCACCTGAAAAAGCCCAACCGTGATAGGGACATTCTAACCAACCTTCTTGGTTAATTCTTCCCTCACTTAAAGGAGCGAGACGGTGGGGACATCGATCTACCAGTACTCGCCAGGTTTGATTTTTTTGCTCCCACCAGATCACTAGATCTCGATCTAGTAAAGTAAAAGATGAGGGTTTAGTTCGATCTAAGTCTTCAACAAAAAAAAGCGGATACCATGCCTCTAGCCAGTCAAATTTATCGGTATCTATTCCTCCTACAGGTAATTGTTGTTGATTATTATCGAAGATTTCTGGAGTAGCTTTATTTACGGAGATAGTCATCTTTTCTTAATTCTGGTTGATAATTAATGAAGATGATAACAAAACCCCTCCCTTTTTGCACTGCCTACGATTACCTTTCACTTCTAAAAGTTTAAAATCTTCCTGTACTTACGAGTCTATAGCCTTCTACCATAGCAACCATAGAGATAAAAAATTGCCATAAAGAAGTTGGATTGAGAATAGCACGACTACTGAGGAAGACTAAAATAATTCCGATAATAATACCAACCCATCCTAAAAAATTTATTTCTCTAGGAAGAAAAAATAAACCTACTATTCCTCCAGTTAAAAACAATATCGAACCATCAGCGGCAATTCCTCGCCACCAGTAAGGATGTGTATTGGTGGTAAAGATAATGTTGTTACCAAGAATATAAATATCTAGTAAAATTAATCCAATTCCCAATAGAAAAAATAGAAAGCGTATCATCTATCTTATAATTTTTGATTGAATGGAAAAGATATTACTATCTCAAGTTTATATCAGATTAGTTCATTAGTAACAAACTAAGCGTTAAGGCAAGTTTTCAAAGAGCTTTCAGGGAAAAATTGCAAGAAAAACTAGGCTAAGTCTTCGACAAAAAAAAGCGGATAAGTACTTAGATAAAATAAATTGTATATTTACTATTAAGTTATATCCCTTTCTCCCTGTTCTTACCCTCCTGGGAGGGGTTAGGGGTGGGTTTCTCCCTGCTCCCCTGCAGCCAAAAGTTGACAATTAATTTTGCACAGGTACTTACCATGCCTCTAGCCAGCCAAATTTATCGGTATCTGTTCCTCCTACAGGTAATTGTTGTTGATTATTATCGAATTTTTCTGGAATGGCTTTGTTTACGGAGATAGTCATCTTGTCTTGTTCTGGTTGATAATTAATGAGATGATAACAAAATCTCTCCCTTTAATTATTCCTAAATTAAATCAGAGACTTGACACTAAGGAGTTTACTTAATTTAAGATGAAATATTCCCATCAAGAACGGAATCAAGCTAAAGCAGAATTAAAAGAAGCTCTCAGTAAATATGGTGGTAATACCAAAAACGAAGTAGTAGTCGCCGCCATAGATAAATTAATTTCTCTTAATCCCACCTCAGAACCAGCAAGGACTGAAACATTAATGGATGGGGATTGGTTGTTGATCAATGCTCCTAATTTCCCTGGTGGAGAACAACTAGAAGATGGAAAGTTAGCCTATACTCTTGGTCGTCTGGCTTTCAATATGTTTCAACCTGCCGCTTTAAAGTTGGTAATTGAGCAGGTGAGCCAACCAGTATTTCCCGTCGGTAATGGCGAACAGCGCAGCCATGATATTGTGGTCACATTTCGGAGCATTGAAACAAAATTCTCTAATATTAGGGGTATAGTGCGTAATTTAGGGGTTTGTAACCCTATTAACTCCCATTTTCTCCAAGTGAAGTTTACAGGTGGAATTTTAGAACCAGCACCAGATACAGATCTGCAAACATGGAAGGCGATATTTAGGGAGGCAAACCAACCTAAGCAGAGAAATTGGCTAGACCAATTGAAATTAATTCTACCCAAAATTATGTTTGGTATTCTACCACCACAAGGAATGGATGAGCAAACAGGGAAAATCGTTTTCTCAATGAATAGATCTCCTGTTGGGAAGTTAGAGATACTTTATCTTGATGAGAATCTACGCATTACTAAGGGGGAACGCGGTACGGTTTTAGTCTGTGAGAAACTTTAGTTTTTTCGATCAATCTTCTTGAAAGACTTTGAGCGATCGCTGATATTGTTGGCGGATATGCTAAAAAGTATATTGTATCTAAACAAATCAACTATTAACGACATTCTGATGCTAGATCCGCAATCACAGTTGTTACTCCGTTCATTATTGTCCATAGTTCGTCCAGTTGCAGGTTTGCTATTTAAAAAGATTCAAGCAGGAACCAAGCCTGCTGAATTAGAAGTAGCAATTAAAGCTGGCTTAACTGCTGCTGTAGAACAAGAAAATAAACTCGAAACACATCAACGTTTATTTTACAAGTCTCAGCCTGATAGTTTGAGAGGAGTTCCTGGATTTCTCAGCAATTTTTTTGATAACGAAAGAGTACAGAATGAATTAACTCAACCTTTCAACGAAAAGAAGTGGATATCAGTTTCCAATTTAGTACATGAGTTTAAACACTCAGCACAAAGGTATCAACAAGTCAACCCACTTGAAGATAGAATCGAACCTTGGTTAAAAGCATTTATAGAGGATTATTTTCAAAAGACTCCTGCGTATTACAACTTTGAAAATGTCAAAAATCAATATTTCCAGCAATTAAGAACGCGATATGGAAAAGTCAGATTTGGAGGAATTGCAGTATCCGCAAAGGAGATAGATAATCCAGAAGAATTGGTCAACATTTTTGTCGTTCCTGATATTGCAGCACAAAAAAGCGCATCGTGGAGCGGATCCCTTAGCGATCGCCTCGAAAATTTAAGCGCTGATAAGTTATTAAGTGTTAGTAAGTCTCAGAAATTAGTATTGTTGGGCGCACCTGGATCGGGCAAAACTTCATTACTCGATTATTTAGCTGTACAAATAACATCTCAAAAAGGACAAGATTTAGGCATAGATTCAGAAACAGATTGGCTGCCAATCATGATTAAAATTCCCGATTTAGCTAGATAATCCCAGATTAGCATTCTCGATTATTTGCAAGATTTTGTCAAAAATAGAATGCAAGTTAAAGATTTACCAGAAAACTTTTTCGAGTATTGGTTAGATTATGGCAGAGCTATTATTTTACTGGATAGTTTAGATGAAGTTCCATTAGAAACAAGACGCTCTCAAATCGCAGACGACATTCAAGCTTTTTTGAACGTATACCAGGAAAATAGAGCAATTATTACTTCTCGTCCTGCGGGTTATAGGGGAGATTTTTTCGATACTAATGATTATCCTGTATATCAGATACAATCGTTTGACGACAAAAAAATTGAGATTTTTATCGAGCAATGGCACCAACAACGCTTTGAAGATCTCCAAGAGTCACAAAGATGGCAAAATCGCCTTCAAGAAGTACTAGAAAAACGTCCGCGCATTCAATTGTTAGCGCGTAACCCTTTGTTATTAACTCTGATTGCTTTGGTTCATCGCTATCAAACTTATCAGTTACCCCAAAGACGCAGCAAGCTTTATGAAAAAGCAGTAGAAACCTTTTTGACAAGTTGGCAAATTGAAAAAAATGCCATAACTGTTACAGACGAGCAAGAAGAGGCAAATATCGCTTTCTTCAAGTATATAGACTGGGAAGATGCCAGAAGATTAATGGAAAGACTCGCATATTGGATTCACAGTCAAAATAGTGGAGAAACTGAGCAAAGTAATACTTTAATAGACAAAGACACCTTAATCGATCTCTTGAGTGAAGAGATTGAAATTTTGAAATCAATCAAACCTCTTCAAGCAAAGGGAGAAGCTAAAAAATTTCTCCAATACATACAACAACGCGCGGGTTTGTTTAACGAACAAGGACAAGAGCTTTACGGTTTCGTACATCCAACTTTTCAAGAATATCTTTGTGCTAAAGAAATTTACTACCAACAACGGGACGATGGTTTTGAGGTTGTAGAGGAGCATATCGAAAAGTACGTCTATAATTCTCATTGGCAAGAAGTTTTATTATTACTTTTAGGAGAGCAAACTGAAAAACAAGCGGCTAAATTTCTCAATGCCATCCTCGATCGCCCTAGCGACGATAATAATTGGCGTTACCACCATATCCTATTTGCAGGTATGTGCTTGTCTGAAGACCCGAAAAACTTACATCTAGCTAGGGATAAAGATCCTTCAAGCCAAATTTTGCAAGAGTTGGTTAGCCTAGAAGTAAGTACAGATCCTTTAGTCGATACCAACACCAAATCTGAGGTTAGGAAAATTATTTGCAGTCTAAAAGAAACAGCTTTTCAGTCCAAAGCTCTAGAAATCATAGAACAACATTCACAGCAAATAGATCCAGAGCGTTTGCAGCAATATCGAAAAACTCTAGCAGCAACAGAAAACAGATCGCCGGAGGATTGATAAAATAAGGAAGACAAGGAAAATACTTTTGACCAAACTATTTTGGATCATTAGGATTGGCGAATAGGAATTAAAAACAAACCCCCTGCTCCCCCTTGAAAAGGCTACCGTTTAGACACAAATAGCTAAGACAATAAATTTTCTGGTTTTCGCCCCCCTAGCCCCCCAATTCTGGGGGGAAAACTCCGAAAAAGTCCCCCATGACGGGATTTAGGGGGCGGAAACGCCGTAAATATTAGTCAACCAGACTTGTGTATACACGGTAGCTTGAAAAGGGGGGAAATCTAAAATCGAATTGGTTTTC
>JAAUYA010126188.1_pt1 | contig 10078 bp, 3 predicted proteins | sample 7278161 | NCBI WGS metagenome assembly JAAUYA01 (sample SAMN14350120, study PRJNA611818) | marine sediment metagenome | isolation source: surface marine sediment (3m) | place: French Polynesia: Moorea | collected 2018-08
CCATTATGGAAAAGAATCCACGGGGACCTACCAATATTATGGTGCCAATGGATGGGTAATTGAATGAACTTAAGGGGGAAGCCCTTTTTGGTTAAAAATATTCGCAGGTTCTCTTCCTGGGGCTTCCTCGTTAAATATTCAAAATACTTAATATTTCACAACTAAAATGTGAACATGGGTACCAGGTAATAGGAAGTGTCATACATCCTTGTATTAAAAAGTTCTCTACTTAGGGGCTGTCCAGAATTGTCTATATTATCACTTATACGAGACAATGTCTTGGAAGTAAGGATAGGGGGTCATTGAATTGTTACCAATTTCATAACCTTTTAGCACACAAGTGTAGATAATTTTGGATGGCCCCTCAGTTACCTGGTAGTTATGATGCAAAAATAGCAAAAATCTGCAACCTTTGCAGGCATGAGCAAATTTTTCGGCCTACCGTTAGTCCCGGGACTTGTTTGAAGGACAGTGGGCAAGTCCAGGGGACTTTCGAAAAGATGGTTTATTAGCTGAATTACAAGCCATAGTGTCCAGAGTTTGCAGATATTTGCTATTTTGGCATCATAACTATCAGGTATACTTAAACCTGTTAATGTATTGAAGTCCCTCTATTATTGAAAATGTAACAAAGCTAAAATGGACACTCTATTTCCTCAACCATACAAGTGTAACTTGATTGAATGCTGGTAATCTAATAGAGGTAATTTGCCATTCAGAAGGACATGGATCACAGTTCTAAGTGTTATGAGATCTGGACAGTGTTAAGCCTGAGGAGCAGTTGGTGATTCTCTTTATCCCTCCTCTAGGGTGTCTCAGACTGCACATGGTACAAGCAGAACTTGTCCAATTTCTAAAGGGAATTTTTATTGAAAAAGTAGCCTTTTACCAGGACACAAAGAAATTCTGAACTCATCAAATTTTTGGTAGTTCCTTGGATGGGCTGGAAACATACTGTTCTACAGGTTCTACCTTTGGTAGTTGTACAAAATTATTTGCTTTGAGAAACAATGTTTGGCTGAAAAGTTTTGTGAATTCTAAAACGTTGATTGTTACCTTCTGAGACACCCCAATCTTATCACAAGAAGCTGTAATGAGGAGGAGTGGACACTTAACTGCAGAGAAGACCTCTCCATGCAGTCCTGACAACAACTTAATTACCTCCTGAAATCTATCCACACAGCGAGTGATACAGATTTAGCCATAAACCACATGAATATCTTTGTAGCATTACTGGTTAAAAAAGAACTTAAATTGACCCAGTAGTTGCTATTAAGGTCTAACAATAAAGATATTCTGCAAGATGTAAGAGAAGGATCTGATTTGGCATCATAACTAGCACATAACCTTGAAGGGTTAATGGGTTAATATTTTTTCAGCATAATACATGTAATATTAACGTTATCTTTTTTCCCAGGTCATGCTAGGTCAAGCTAGTTAATGGTGTCGATCTTCACATTGTGTTAACAATTGAGGGAACCAACAACTTTTACCAATTCAGCAGAATCTGTACAGAAATCCTTGTTATCTATCTGTATTATCTGGTTTTCTCTTTGCAGATAATGTGTGGAGAGTGGTTTAGTATTGTTCGGGTACTGGAGTGATGAACAAGTGTCCGTAGACAGGAAGAACACCGTGATATTGCAAGAGATAGAAGAATTATATGGAGTAGATGGAATACTCACATCCCAAAAGGAACAATAGATTCATCTTCAATTAACAGCTCAGATAGTTCTTCACATGAGGATAAAAGATTTTAGGATGAGGAAACAAACTTAGCAATGAAAGGACATTAGAAGAACATTTGAGGAACCATCCTCATAAACAAATACTGGAGAGTACACTTTTAAGTGACAGTTAAATGGAAGAGAAGTTTTGAGGAGTTTTTCCTTGGAATATTCTGAGTGGTATCAGTGAGGAAGCATCCACAGTGATAATGGCTTGGAATGTATGTCCATTGTTGCAGACATGAGGCATTGTCCAAGGATATCTATGTGTAAATTGTCTGCCCATTGTGAGAAGGGATAATGAGTGGAAGGGGGAGACCTGAAACAAATGGTCGGGGCATGCCCCCTGTCGAAGGAAGGAGTAGTCCGGCTGGTCAAGGCATGCACTATACTCAGCATGGAGTAAGAGGCAGCCCAGGCCATGTAACTAGGAGTGACATAGAGCATGCACAGAAAGGTGGTCACATGTCAAAACATCAATGGCCACCTGACGATTCATTGTCTTCCACAGGAACAAGTGACAGGACTGGGGCTGGTATTGAGCTCCAGCCGCTTGCCTCATCTTGCCTTCCTCCTGCACAGGATACTATGCAATCCCATCACACATACCCCATCCAGGATAACCCCATTCATCCACCACCCCCTTATAATCACAGTTCCCATCAGACACAGCTTGGCCAACTACAACCCCAATTACCACTCATTCCGTCACAGCAGGGAGTACTCCCTAACATCCGTATTGCCGGAGAGGATAATATATCTCTTAGAGGAAGTCCCCTTCACCAGGCTAGATACCCAGCAGTTAGAGACATTGGTCAATCTGGAGTAATGAATACTGGATCAATTGCAAGGGATTATGGAGCCTGGGTTGATCTGGAAGATTCTATGGCCATTAGGAATGGATGCAACATAAACTCCCCAACCCAGCAGGGACCTGCTTACACACAACAACACCTTACAGGACAGGATCTGTCACAGAGCACTCCAGACAAGTTTAATTCCCCAGCTTCTAGTGGGACAGGCATGGAAACAGCTTCTACAGGTGGCCTAACAGATCTCTCCCATCATCATCCGCTCAGTGACCATGCTAAACAGATGCATGGTGACAGTCCTGGTCCAGTACAGGGGGATAGTGGCATACTTCCTCCCTTCAGGAATAGTAAAATAGACTCCCTCTCCTCCTCCTTACTACAGGGGGAGACAGGAGAAAGCAACAGGCTACCTCTATCCTCCCCAACTAGTCTGCAGCAGCTTGGCAATGGCAAAGCTGGTGACAATATTCTCGACAGCTTCCAACAGGTTTCCCTTCCATCCCAGCCAGGTAATTCTACTAATGGAGCACACAGCCAAGAAAAGTCTCAGAAGAAAGGCGCAGGATGGGCTCGCTTGAGAGCTAACAAACCAGGTGATAATGGTGCCAGACAAGGGGCTACTTCCCCTGGACTACTGCAAGGCACTGAGAGAGCTTCTTCCAGGAACACCATTCACCCAGAAGGTAATGAGACGAGTCGTAATGGACATTCTAATCAGGCTACGGTATTTTACATTAGCAATTGAAGAAGCCTTAGAGCCAATTTTGAGGGCCTTGTCATTTATCATTGGATGTGGCTAGTGGTTAGTAAATGTGGAAATGCACCAGAGTCTTGGTCCAATTGAGGGCCAATTCTTGTTTTTTGGCATATGAGGCTGGTTCATTTAAAAATTAGTCATTGTGTAACTGCCACGTTTTACCTTACAGACCCGAAAAAGTTACCATAGAGCCAAAGCCGAAAACTTAATCCTCAACTGGATCGAGACTCTGGTGCATATCCATGAACTAGGGGAGGGTGCAACATTTTTTTCCATGATTAAGGCCGTCAGTAAAACTCTGGGATTCTTATAAGGAATTCTAATCTGAAAATATAGAAAGGGAAAGTGTTATTCTTGCATGATTTGTCACTTTTGGGAAGTCAGTATAAAACACATTTTACCCTCATATCAAATTATGTTGAAAGTGGACAATACAATGTCAGGATGTTACACATTTAAGATTACAGATTAGGGCCAGCACCACCCATCCGAGAAGCAATTTTGCTTTCTGATAAAAACAATTTAAAAGGAGATGGTATGAAAGTTACATAGAAAATATTTTAAGGCCACCAGTATTATCCCCGAATCAAAGCTTTACTTCATAAAAATATATAATTGATGGTCAGCACCCCACTCAACTTACGGATTTTTTGGGTTTTCCGGAATCAAGAGGGGGTGATGGCCAAAAATTAAACATGCTTAGAGGTGGGTGTTGGTGGCCTTAAACGCTTTCACTTTTGGTATGCAATACATTTTATATGTTCCATTTTTTGCTAGGCAAAGAATATAAGAACAATGGTTCAGTTTCATTTTGTTGTGATATTCTCTTGTGAAGGAAGGTACAAGTGGTACTTGGATACCAAGTTGGAGTGAATGTGATTATAACTAATGGGGTGAATGGGATTTACTCTGGAATAATGAGTAAGGGGCAAGGAGGAGCAATCAGTCATATCTGTATGTATGTGTGTTTAGCAGGAAAGTCTTGGATATTGTTGCAATCATCACTTATTGCTCCTTAATCCTTTACTCTTTGCTCAGGATATTTTCTTATTCACCCCACTACTATCATAGGCAGATACCAATAGATCCTTAAGCACACTCTCTGATAATAGATTACAAGTGTCTCAATTTAAACATTTCTAATGCAGGGAATTGTGACAGTCCAGTAACATCTGACCTCTTCGTACCTGCCGAATACTGGGACTCTCCTACTGACACCCCAGTGGGCGAAACAGCTGGGTCTCTGAGCCCACAAGGCCCAGACCTTCTCTCCCTGCCCCAATCACACATTGAAAACAGTGCCGAATCGGCACCAACATCAATCCCAAATAGCCCTTCAAAATGGGCAAAACTGCGAACGACTCTCAAAATGGCAGGGGCTGTTTCTGCTAATGTGGCGAAAAAGCGCAATAGGAAACCTTCCAACCTGATGCGTCAAGATTCCTTCCTCAAGAGATTTTCAACACGACATGGTGGCGGAGCTACTGGAGTTTCTGAAGAATCCGATGAAGAGGATACTCGCGAGCAAATACAGACCGCGAGGGAAGCCGAACAAAAACATGTACGGCGATTCATTATCAACCCTGATGAGAACTTCATGTTCTCATGGCTTGCTGTGATAACCCTTAGTGTGATGTATAACCTATGGACTTGTATCGCAAGAGAAGCCTTTCCACAGATTCGAGACGGGTATGAAATTGTGTGGTTTATATCAGATGCTTTTTGTGATATGATATATCTATTGGACATTCTAATACAACTGCGAACAGGATACCTAGAAAAAGGCCTTATGGTTTCAGACAGGAATAAGCTAGCTGGCCACTATTTGCATTCAAGGAATTTTATTCTGGATGTTGTCAGCCTCACGCCACTAGATCTTGCTCAAATTGTCATAGGAATTCACCCAATTGTCAGATTCCCGCGCTTTATAAAGGCATATCGATCATACCGTTTTATATACATGGTGGAAACAAGAACTATTTATCCTAATACATGGAGAGTGGTCAACCTTACTCATGTACTGTTCCTTGGCTCACACTGGTTTGCCGGTTTCTACTTTATGATCTCCAAGGCTGAGGGATTTAAGAGTGGATGGGGTTATCCATATCCAGAGAATGATTTCGCCTCCGTGACCAGAATGTACCTCAAGTCCCTGTACTGGTCCACCCTGACACTGACAACCATCGGTGATCTGCCACCTCCGGAATCTAACTGGGAGTAAGTACAATTATTTTTACTAGTATAGAGGGTCACACAGTGGGATTTAGGGCATTCAAAAGATGGTGTTTCATTGGATTTCAGGACTTTTGAAATACGAGAGGCATGAACATGTTTGCAATACATTTTTTACTTTAATTTCGCTAGACTTAATGTCCCCTCTCTGAAAATTTTTTTGGCTCACTTCAGTAGATAACGACACTGACCTTTTCCATTTCCCAGTATGGTGGAAGGTTATAGATGTATGATCCATGGTCTCCTATTGTTCCCCATAAGGCATTTCAGGTATTTTTCCAACAGGCAGATATTACTCTATTTGAATATCTAATCAAATACTACTTGACATAAGGACTCCTTTCAATTTATGTCTGCCATTAATTCATGAATGAGCCATGATGAAATTATTTGTGTTTAAAATGATTTGACTATAGCAGCATAAGAATGTAGGGCACATTCAACCTACAAATGCCCATGATCCTTTTCATTGACGGATGGTGTTGACTGTGTAAAGTGCGCCTAGAGCCAACAGATATGAATTGTAGCATGCAAAAATCGCTCTGAAGTTCTGTATAAGCAAGGCAAAGTCTCCCTAGATTCTTTAGAAATTGTAGGCCTTAACAAATTCAAAATGCCGTAGTACAGCTAAAACATTTATTTAATGATAAAATGGCTATGTTATACTAATGTTCATTGAAGACAATATCCAAAGGCATCAACATGGTACATGATAGCATGACCAAACTTGATAAGATTACCGTCCTGTTTTAAGTTTTGTGATTATCTGGGACATAGAGACTACAGGAGCAAAACCCGATGTCCTGTTAATGTCACTCACATTCCCGCTTTTCACTAATCATGGTAGAACAATGTAGGTTTAGAGCTCTGCCTGCAGGTTTATGTATGAAATTAGAGAAAACTGAAGTAACAGGTTGTAGCAATTAGTTTATTAGTCAGGTAATATTAGTCAGTTGGCATCATTTTATCTGCTTAATTGTTTTACATACTGCTTAACCTACACAGCCAATCAGGTCCAAAATAATGAAAATATATTGTCACGTCTCGACCTCGGTTAAAGTTAGCAAGTTAGTTTTGCACATACCCTTAAGCGCCACACCTGTCAGAGTGTCCCCTTATTCAAGGAGACAGATCCTATGGTGACACGACACAATGTATTATCAAATATAAACCTCTTACTCACTGGCCAACCAGCTATGTATAGCAGAGTGCATACCAGGTCACAATCTGCTTTCTATACAGGGTCACCAGACATCCAAGAATGTTATGTTGAACCATAGTTTTGTATTCTTTAAGCCCTTTTTAAAAGTGCTCACTTTCCAAAGGCACCGTTAAGATTTGCAATTATGAGTTTAAAGGTCCAGATTTTAAACCAATGAAACCAATCGCCTATTTCCACCAATATTTTTGGGCATCTTGAACCCCATCTATGACCAAATGGAGACCACTTTTTGTTTTACAAAATGATATGCTGATTCCATTTTCAAAGCTCTCTGAAGAAGGTCGGATCCCGTCAATGGGATTGAATCTAGTCTGGAGACCTTTTTACTCTTGAAATAGACATCCTCAGCTAGACAATTGATCATAGAGGGGATTGAGCAAAACCCCTGTTTTTGGCACAATTCTGAGTTCACCAACCAGACAAAAAATCATCTTAACTTGGATGAACATAGCAGGGCACTACTAAATTGTGGTCTTCCTCTCTCTATTGAAAAATATTATTTCTGTTTATTGATCCCAGATGTGTGAATTGAGTTTCATCGCTACTCATATGCCTTGGGAAACCTCATTCCATCTTATTAGTTTTATCTGAATGGTTTGTCCATGATTGCTGTCCAGGAGACATCTATTACTCAGGGAATTGAAATGTTGGAAGAAACTGATACACTTGCTTAAAGGAAGCAATTTTTAGATGGGCTCAATATGAAACATGTTAGGGACAGGTAAAGTGGAACAGGGTAGCGGAAACATCATATTCAGTAGGATTTAATTTGAATTTATCATATAGCAAACCTATGTGATACTAAGTTAACAGCTGATCGACCAGTGGCGCCCATTACATGAACACGAATACACGATCGTGTCCCCCTGATATCCCAGAAATGACATTAGCATTAAAAAGCTGAGTTTCAGAACTTTCCAATGGTATATGACATGTTTATATACACCACTGGAAAGCCCTCAGACACTGCTTCTTTATGCACAAATCTCCAGATCGTGTCCCCCTAATTTTGGCCAATGGGTGTCACTGGATCAACCACATTGGTGCATATGCCAACTGATTACAGAGACACAGACAAGTATCTTGAACTGGTAATGACTCTTCTATGCATCAACTGACATGGCAAATATCCATGTCATAGGCCAAATGGTTCAGCCTCAACAAAATGCTTGGCAATTGGTATGGTTAGACTAGTAGTCGATCAGCCAACCTCAAAAAAGAGGCTTATTAAGGAAGTTTAATAAACCGGCAAATAATTTGTACTTTCTCTGCAGAATAATTTCACATAGGTCCTAAATTAACAGAAAAGTGATGCTGTGGCCTAAATTTATTGTCACTTTTTGAGAAAATTGACAAAGAGTACCAGTAGTTCCTCAGTTAAGCCATGGTTGACAAATCGTACCTTGATCGGTCTCCTCAACGTGGCCCATTTAGTCATTTAGGACCCAAATAATGAGTTTTTGGGGGAATTATCCATATTATTTGCCAGTTTCTTAAATCTGAATTTTTGGGTGGCTGACCAACTGAAGTAAACCTTGACTGGCTCATTGAATGGAGAAAGGGGAAATACTGCCATGCTGGGTACTGTTGAATGGATAGGGAAATAGGTCTTCTGAAGTTACTACATGGGCCCTTTAATTTTCTCAATTCAGGTGACCTTTGTATGCATGTGTAGCAGTAATAAATCTGTTTGACTGTCACTTGCTAGGAACAAGCCCTGATTCTCTGGCCTTTTTTTTTATCAGATGCTTTAACCTCAAAGCTTATTGCAACAGAAGAGAAAGGAAATGTAGACATTATGGTCATTTCTTATCCACCCACACACCCCAAGCAATCAAAGAAATGTAGGAAATAAACTTATCCTTGATTTCCGACAAGTGATTAATTTAGACAAGTCAAGCATTTTGTTGGAGACATACATGTGACCTGTCTGCCTATGAGTAAGATTTTCACATTGTGATGGGCATGATTAATTCTACAGAGACCCCTAACTCAGATTGTCAGCTGATGAGCCAATGTGTGGGCCCTGGCAGTTTCCCTGGCTGTGTTACGGTCAGCTGTGGGTATGACACATGTTTTGCGGTCAAGACTTGTGATGAGCTATACCACTTCATATTTTCCATTGATCGTGTTGGGATACCATTTGGATTCCAAACGATCATATGGACCTTCGTCAGACACACTGTAAGCAGGTGCCTGATTTTTCCCGCCTTAGAGGTCACGTGGTCAGTTTGGACCAATAAAAATTGGCTCCTTCCAGTTCCTACCTCCCCTCCCTGATTAAGGCACCCCCACCGGTAAATTATGACTGCTTCCCTATGGAAGGTAAAGCAAATGTTTTTTTCCAAAATTTTCTCACACAGAGTTAAGTTTCCCCTATGCGTATAACATGAATATGTGGTTTTAGAAGTCCAATATCTAAAAGCAATCTTTATTTTGTATGAATGAAACGTGATGGACATGATGGAAATTGAAATTGCTTTGGAGAGGTTTTTCATTCATAGATATGACATTGTACAGAAGAGCTTGTTATTGCAGATGTTTGCTTATATCATGATATCATGATATTGGATACTGATTCAGATACAAGCTTAATGAACGGTCCTCAGCGGACAGCTTGTCTGGCAAAGGGGTGAGCTAATAACCAATAATAATATCCAGTTGACTGATTTACCAGGATTTGTTATTGTACATGAGTGGACAGCTTGATGCCTACATGCATGTGAGTGTAACATGTCAGACAAGACACGGACGAACAGACAATTATCAAATCTTACGTCTGGTCAGTTCCTTTACCAGACAATAATTGAGCTGCTTTGTGATAGCTCTTTATGAAGTATAGCAAATTACTGCTTTCCATCATACTTGCTGGCATTCTGGATGAAATAGTGTCAGTGGGGTAGCTAGGTTCAATACCTTTCCAATGGTATATGACATGCCTTTATAGACTCAATATAGGCATGCCATATACCATTGGAAATCTCCTGGATGCAGTGTACTAATAAGAGAATGCGGAATGTAAGGACTGTCACACAACATTCTACCAAGTTAATCAGTAGGAGATTTCTCAGCATAGCATAACTGGTTTTGTTATATTCAGTCTACGCTATTACGCATACAAGTAACCTGAATGGCATTCATGGAATAACAGTAGAGACTGATATTTGCTCAATCCATTTGTTTTTAGCTTGCCCAGTGTGCTAAGTTGGAGGCTCACACAACACTAGTTTTTAGGGATAATTTATCATCTTCTTTATTTCCACGTTTTCACATCACAAATGTCCAGAATAGCCTGAGGACACCACATAAGCCCCCCTCGCAATTAAAA
>JAAUYA010258945.1_pt1 | contig 10078 bp, 2 predicted proteins | sample 7278161 | NCBI WGS metagenome assembly JAAUYA01 (sample SAMN14350120, study PRJNA611818) | marine sediment metagenome | isolation source: surface marine sediment (3m) | place: French Polynesia: Moorea | collected 2018-08
AAAGATATCACTGCTAGTTCAGATCAAGCTGATACATCTAATGTAGAAGGCACACGGATGTTCATAAACAACCCTGAAGTGTACACCCAACCATTGATATTAAATGTGCAAAATTTCATACCAGTTTCTACTATTCAGAGCGAGTCTACAATTCCTGAGCTTGCTGGCAGAGTCATTATTAATGAACATTTACAGGACCAGGGAGCTCTCGATACTAATGTTGAAAAGCCATGGCCAACCCAAATGTTCCCAAATTTAGTGCAAGCTGGCAAAGTAGATGAACAGAAAATTGGGACTGTGTATATTGATAATTCTGAGTATCAGCCATTTAGGGATGAGAGTGAAATTTCAGAATTGACCCCTGATGGTAGTTCATTGCAAAAGAGCCAAGTTATTGATCCTAACCGGTTGTATGAATCAGGTCAAGTGAGTCCACTGGTCACAAGGCTTACTCCTATGGAAGGGTCCTTTAGAGAAACGCTTATTGTGAGGAGGGGACCAGGGAGACCTAGAAAACACTTCCAAGGCACAGATAAACCCAAACAACCAGTTGTACGGCAATTTCAAGACCCAAATAAACCCAAACGACCAGTTGGACGGCAATTTCCAGACCCAAATAAACCCAAACGACCAGTTGGACGGCAATTTCCAGACCCAAATAAACCGAAACGGCCAGTTGGACGGCCCAGAAAACACCCCAAGGTTGATACTAAAGGGAGTAAATTCCAGTTTGGTCGCACATTGAAAGTTGATCTTGGGTACAAACTTCCGATTGGGTTTAAAAAGCGGGGCCAACCGAGGGCTAAAAGTGCTAAAAATACTCAAATGTATGAGATGGCAAAATGCTTCATTAGTAAGAGAATGGCAGGTCAGTTTGATATCACTCCATTAATAAATCTGCCCTCTGATCCGAACAATATTGATACTAACGATGATTGTTGGATTACTGATCCTAAAGACAAGACAAGACCCATGGGAGGGGAACCCTCTAACCAGTTAGAGGTTATCTCACCTGGGAGGCCCTTCAGGATGGCACAGCCATCTGAGATGCCAAAGGTGATTAAGCGAGGGAGGGGTCGGCCACGTAAAGATGGGACCCCAGTTTTAGGGAGCACTGTCTGGACTACAGAGTCTGGAACTTCAGTTGTGACAAGTTCAGGGCAGTTTGCATCTAGTAATGCCCCCACCACCCCAACAGAGGGATTGAATGAGCCAGGAGTGGTTAGTTACGTCTCAAGTGCCCAGAATAGAACAACCAGTACTGATTTTAAAACCCCTAAATCCCCAGAGGTGGGTCAGTTTGATGACGTCACTCAGTTATTAAATCCCCCCTCTGACCCTGACAATATTGATATTGAAGATGATAGTTGGATCACAGACAATATTTCTGAACCCCTGGGAGGGGTACCCTCTAATCATTTGGAGATAACCCCACCTGGGAGGCCCCTTGGGGTGGCTCAATCATCTGAGATGCCAAAGGTGATTAAGCGGGGGAGGGGTCGGCCACGTAAAGATGGGACCCCAGTTTTAGGGAGCACTGTCTGGACTACAGAGTCTGGAACTTCAGTTGTGACAAGTTCAGGGCAGTTTGCCTTTAGTAATGCCCCCACCACCCCAACAGAGCGGTTAAACTAAAATAAAAATCTACTCGCTGGCTGTCGTCGGGGAATTCGGTTTATTTTCAGGAGATGTTGCCAATAACGTAATAGAAAACCTACCGATTTGGTAAAAAAAACTTTTTAGAATGTCAAAGGAAAAAATAAAAAAATGCTTGAATGTCAACCTTTTTTTCTTGTCGGGAACCATTTTGGCTCGTCGGAGGACTCGTCGACCATAGAATATACTGAGCATGGCCTTATTGTTGTGCTTCATATGAGTAAATAAATTGTGTGTTTCTAATTCTCAGTGTATGTCAAATATCTTCCTTTCTTTTGAGTGTTTCTAATTCCCTGAAAAGTTACAGTATTATCAACCCACAGCAAAAGTTAGTTTGCATTTACTTACACAACACTACTTCAAATTGTCAAGATTTGGAGAGTCTGGAGAGTCAAGTAAAATATGTATTTTTGGGGGAGGGGGGTACAAAATAAGACATACGCTTGTTAACTTTTGCTGTCTGGTTGAACGAAGCGTTTGGCAGTATTCGAATGGAATCCTTTGAAATACAGTGGGGTAAGTTGCTCTTAGAATTGTTATTTTCTGTTACATCGCTTTGGGGCATGGTTCATCAATAAATATTTATTTCTCAAGTTGTACCACTAATCTGACGTACCTTGGGCACTTGAATTTTAATTTTGAGCCTGTTGTTTTTGTTTTTGAGTCTCTGTCCTTGTATCATTCATATTTCACCCGCCAGAATATTACCACTGCACAGCTTGGCACAAATCCTAGATTGGCTGTGCACTCGAATAAAAAATATTGCACCAGACATAATGCTCTGCAGAAGTTCACCAGAATTGCTTGTCATGCAAAAACAGTGAGAACTATGTAATTATAGGAAAAGAAGGTTTCATGAAACTGACCTGCCAATTGTTCTTTAGGTTATGTTCTGCCTGATGTAAGAAGCCGTTTTAATGTCTTTATAGCAGTTTCCTGTTTTAGCATGGCATGGCTCTAAGTAAAAGTACTGCACCTGAAATCCTACTCTGTGGACGCCCACCGGAATTGCTTGTTGTAGGCGTAAGTGGAATGCAGCTTTGGACTGGGAATGGATCAGGGACTGTGATTGTGATTGTCAAACTTCTAACATTTCTAACTAAATTGAACCTGTACAAAAATTCCAAAAAGGTCTTTGTGTGTTCTAGATTATAAGTGCACCAAAAAGGCACCAACATCTCCAGGATTTTGCTTCATATCTATGAGGTGGAATTCTAACATTTTGTTTTATTTTTTATCTGCTTTGAATTTTATCAATCACTCTCTCACGTTCCCTCTTCTATGTTTTCAGACCACGATTCTGAGGGTTGCTCCAAGAGTGCGACTTATCCTGAAGAAAAGTGGACCTATGGGCCGACCTGCGGAACATGTGCAAACCGGATTGATCCAGATTAAGCCTGAGGATCCTTCCGATGATATCCAGAATCGGCCTCGAAGCATTCCACTCCAGGGTGGTCCGATCCGGGACATTCCACTCCTGGAGGAGGGTTTAATTGGTCGATCCAGTCATGTGGTTTATGAGAATCCAGAATATCACAGTGTGTTCAATACGCTCGCGGAACAGGATGATAGCAGCCAGTCTGGGGACTCCATGGCATCCGGAACACATCTTGTATCCGGAACACCCTTCATTCCTAACTTTGTGGCCACTGCAAGTGGGGAAATTCATGAGGAACCCCCAACCCCAGTTGGAATAATTACTAACACTGCTACATCTGTGCAAAATTTCATACCCACTTCTACTATTCATAGCGAGTCTACAATTCCTGAGCTTGCCGGCAGAGTCATTATTAATGAACAATATCCTACAACCTCCAGTGTTACACATTTACAGGGCCAGGGAGCGCTTGATACTAATAGTTTTGGGCAAGTCGAAAAGCCACGACCAACTCACAGGTTCCCAAATTTAGTGCGGGCTGGGCAGGTAGCTAAACAGAAGATAGGGAGTGTGTATATTGATAATTTTGAGTATCAGCAATTTAGGGATGAGAGTGAAATTCCAGAATTGACCCCAGACGGTAGCCCTATGCCCGAGAGCCCGGTTATTGGCCCTAATCTGTTGTATGAACCAGCACGGGCGAGTCCATTGGTCACAAAGCCCACCCCAATTGAAGGCTCATCTAAAGACACACCTATAATTGTAAGGAGGGGTCCAGGCAGACCTAGAAAACACTTCCCAGACCCAAATAAACCCAAACGGCCAGTTGGACGGCCCAGAAAATACCCCAAAGTGGATAATAAAGGCAGTAAATTCCAGTTTGGTAGGACATTGAAGGTAGATCTTGGGTACAAGCTTCCCATTGGGTTTAAGAAACGGGGTCGCCCGAGGGCTAACAGTCCAAGTGCTAAAAGTACTCGAATGTATGAAATGGCAAAATATCTGATTAGTAAGAGAAAAGCGGGGCAATTTGATGACGTCACTCCATTATTAAATGCCCCCTCTGACCCTGACAATATTGATATTGAAGATGATAGTTGGATCACAGACCCTGAAGACAATATTCCTGAACCCCTGGGAGGGGTACCCTCTAATCATTTGGACATTACCCCTGCTGGGAGACCCCATGGGGTGGCTCAGCCATCTGAGATGCCAACGGTGATAAAGCGGGGGAGGGGTCGGCCACGTAAAGACGGGACTCCGGTTGTAGGGAGCACTGTCTGGACCACAGAGTCTGGTACTTCAATTGTGACAAGTTCAGGGCAGTTTGCGTCTAGTAATGCCCCCACCACCCCAACAGAGGGGTTGAATGAGCCAGGGGTAATTAGTTACGTGTCAAGTGCCCAGAGTGGAACAACCAGTGATGGTTTTGAAACCCCTAAACCCCCAGAGAAGCGGGGGCGAGGGCGACCTAGAAAAGATAGTACTTTGCCCAGAAGTGATGTATCCAAAGTTTCCCCCTCCCCACCCGCTAAACAGCTCCTTATTCCTAAACATAAATTCAAAGGGGAGGAGCGAGCAGAGATGATTGAGAGGGCACAAATATATGGGGCGAGGGATACCGCTATTTATTACTCACAGAAGCTAGGTAAAAGTATCCACGAAAATACTGTCATGGCTACGGTTAGGAAATATGCCCCTGGTGTAGATTTGCCAAAGAGTACTGGCAAGAGAATGTACACCAAGTTCTCCCCAGACGAGAAGAAAATGTTGGCTCAATATGCTTCAAAATATGGGTTCTCTCAAACTGCGAGCTATTTCACCAAAATCTGGGGAAAATTTATATCCATGAACACTGTCCGGCACGCACTGCTTTACAAATCTAGAAAGAGGCCGAAAAAATATAGAAAATTCACGAATTTGTTGAGTCCACCTCGGGTGGTGCCTGAAATTACGCTGAAAATAGAGGATGAGGGAGAAAAGGAAAATGGCACCGAAAATGTTGTGTATCTTGAGTAAGACTGTAAAGACAACAGTGTCATAGGATACGATAAATTGGAAAGAAACTTTCTAAAAATATATTTAGCTGAGAAAGTTTTATATCAAAACTAAATATTGCGTATACATGTAGATAAGGAAGTCACGAGTGGCTTTTTATTCAAGATATTTTGTTTGTAATTTGTACTGTAGATTTTTAATAGCACTTGTACTAAAATTAAATGATGAATGTAATGTCAGTGATGCATTAAACATTAATTCTTGCATTTCTTGTTACAAAAATGTTTATTATAGAACGTCACTGGTGATTCGACTGTATACAGTTGTACAAATGCAGAAACTAACCCCTGTTTTTAAGCCCATCTGTGCTCAGTGAACAGTGGGCTCATATGCATCGCTTTCTGCCTGTCTGACTATCCGTCCGTCTGTGACTAGACAAAAACACATGGACAGTTTTTTCATGTATCAAAATGTCACACTTAGGGGACATCATGATTATCGCATACAGGACCCCTGTCTGATACTAGACTACCAGGGTCAAGGTCAGCCTGGATCTTATTATTTTGGTAGGTGGACTCATGTCAACGTCAAGTTGCTTCATTTAATATAACAATCAGCATGATGTAAGACCTTTGATAATTTTAGTCCAGTCTTTGATTACTTTAGTCGAAATTACATTTATGGTTGATTTTGCGTTCAAAGTTAACACTTAGTCAAGATGTTCAAGTATTGTGCGTAGTGTATTCATTTATAGTTGTACATAGATATTCAACACTTCTGTTTGACATGTTCGATATAAATACTCTGGTATGATAAAAAGGTATGAATCTGAATTCATGAGATTAGATAATTGCTAGGTTTCCTGTGTAGGAAGTTGCAATGAACCTATGGTCCAACATTATTCGGGGTTTCCAGCCACTGGAAAAATCATGGAAACCTGGAAAACAGGCATCAGATGTGTGGAGATGGATAGTCCATTGCAATGATGTTGGACAATAGCTCCACTGTGTAAACAGAAACTGAAATTGGCAAGTGCTATAGCACACGAAATTTGGTATATTTAAGGTGATCAGCTCACATTTTCGACCTATGACCCCAGCTCTATGGGCCAATGAGGGATTCTTTTCACAAAATTTGGAAAAAATGTCAAGAAGCAATCAGTCCTTAAAATATTGGTATCCTGGAGCAAGCCATTAGTGTGATCAACACATTATAACTTGGACTTTCCAAATGGAAGCAGATCGCCTTTAAGGACCCTGCACAGAAATGGCTAAAATAATTTTTAACAAAACTGTTAAAAGAAAAGAAACTTTGGTCAGACATAATCATATTAATCACAATCATGAAAAAAAGAGAGTATTGTCGGACTTGGTTAATTTGCCGATGTTTCAAGAACTGTGCAATTGTCATTTAAAATAACAATAAACCATGATGTTCAAGTGGGGACTGTAGTAGTTATAGTATAATTTAGTTTAGTTAAGGCCACCAGCACACCCCTTTTCAACAATATTGTCATATGATCGAAATTTATTAAAAACACGTGTTTTTTTTTGCTGTAGCCTACCAACACCATACATAAAATGAAACATCATTACATTTAATTTTATGTATGGTTATGGTAGTCTAAAACAAAGAGTACTATGTCTTTTTAATTGATTTCGATCATACAGCAAAATTGCTTCAAAGGGGGGGTGTTGGTGGCCTTAAGGGGCATCCATTATTTTATTTCCTACAGTTAACTTCAGTTTTTCCGATTGCCACATATCTCTTGATCCAGGACACTCAAACATAATCAAGAGTTTTATTGCACAGTGAACAGTAAATCGAACGAATTGTAATTTAGTGCAAAATCATGGATGCCCCCTCTCCCTCCCTGAGACTAAAGCATTCCATTGTAAAAATATTGTGATCTCTTTCAAGTTTTCTTGTATCTAACTTGGTCATGTTGAAAGTAAATAAAAAAGAAATAATGTACACATAATCATTTTTTGTTTAATTATCGACCGCAAAGCTGGGAGATATTGTACTTGGTAGCGTCCGTCCGTCCGTTACAGCAAAGAGCAACAGCCACCATTACCAGTCTAAGGTGATTGTCTGTGTGTCAGTAATCAGTGGCCGTTTGCGGATAATTGTGCGGATGTGGTCGATCAGCTTTTAATTTTTTTTCCATTTATTTTTGGGTTTCTCATGTTCTGAAAAAATACCAGCATGAAGATTGGGGAAAATAACATGGAATATTTGAAACAGGCCACAAAATGAGATGCTTGAAAGAAAATTTCAACAAAATGGAAATGAAGACAACCTGTACAAAAAGTGACAGATGGCTGTAATTATAAAGAGATGCTAAAAGTTGAATCATATCCAGTGTTCTGTTCAACAGTGCAAGGAATGATGTGCAAAGTGCATTTTATCCAAGGGATGTCCATCATTTTTGGTAGGAAAAGGTCAACATTATAGTGCCTTACTACTAGTAGACAGTGAATTAGTGGTGTTCCATGTATACCATGTTCAATTATTGTACATGAAAGAATAACTGGAAATTTTGGTGCAAAAGAAAAAAAATCATAAGATTTAGTTGTATTTGATTGTATCACCGTCTCGCTCGTTCCACGTTTTACTTGTACATCTATTCATGTTCGAATGTAACCATATTGGAAACCCCAATACTAGCCCTGTGTGGAATATTTCTTTGCATTTTCACTCCTCTCCCAGGGTCACAGGAAAATATTTTTATTTTAGAAACCTTCACATTTTACCCTAAGTAGCTCAGCATTTCTCTCTGTTTTATTTTGTGTGGCTTTAACACCTTGCACTGTCCACGTTTAAGCAGAATTCAAAATGTTGTATCACCATAAATGGAGACCTTAATGGAGATGTTAAATGGACAGGTTTATAATGTAGGAAGTGCTTCCTGCACACAGTTCCATGCTCAATGGATGACATTTTAATTGTAAATGTCTGAGAAAGCCAAACAAAATGTGCCCATACTAGTATTTGGACATGCATGAAAAGTCAGGATTTCCAATTTCTGAAAATCCAAAAACTGATTCTGGCTCCCCAACTACAAGTACCGTACGTCACCTGTCTGGTTTTCTCAGACATTTAAAGTTAAGTTCCAGAAAACCTACCCGCTTACCAAACAGTGTAAATTGACTGTGTTTTGCTGAAAGTTCCATCTAACACCGTCAAGTTGAGTCTCATGTTATCTCAGGTCTACATGTCTGTTGCCCTCATTATCGGATTTGATTGTGGTCGGGTTTACTGGAACTTATTTGATCCTTTTATGTTAGGAATAAGAGGGACAATCTTTTCTTATGCTTTGTTGCATAGCTATTCTAGAGTCAGACATGGGCGACTGGAAGTGTTGACCGGGAAGTTCACTAATGTAGGCTTATATTACATATCTGGTAGTTTCGACCCAAATATATTTTGGTCTTGGCAACGATAGGGACAATTTACAAATTTGAAAATTGCTATCAGGATAATTACAAATATAACATGAATTGCTTTTGATATTTCAGGACCCGGGAGGTCTCACGGTGCTTGAAGCTTCAACAGGTATTACTAGCGGTGCAACACCGGAAGCGTCTAAGAGCTCTGCACAACAGGATGTTGGTTCCACACCAGGACAGATAGAGCAGACTAGTATCGTATATCTCAATGCTCCGGACCCATCTTTCCTCGCTTCTGACTCTCAGGATTCACAAGATTCTCAACTCTCAATGGGAACGATTGAGTTTGAGCCGGACAATGATAACTTAATCCTAAGTGTGGAGAGTATCAGTATGGCTCAGTTCAATTGTATGCTCGATACTGAAAATACTGAAAATATGGATGGGGACTCTAATAAAAATGTCAAAATGGATTCTGCTGCCACCCGGCCATTAACTGTTGATGTTGACACTAGTGCGGTCGATATTGAATACTTGTCGCCCAATACAGCAATACCGGGTGATGAAACTCAACCTGAACAGAATGAAAATCTCAGTGATGGCACGGAGCCTATCAAAGAGAAAATTGATGGAGCAAATGAAAAACAAGAAACTGAGAGTGCAGATGATAAAATTAATCAAGGCAAAGAGGGGAAAAAAGAGAAAGATACGGGAAAACGGGGTTTTGTCCCGTACAGTGACAGCGAGGACGAAAGTGAAGAAGGAAAAACAGCTGAGTCTCCCGAAAAGGACAAGGACAAGAAATGTGCTCCAGATAATGTCCCAGAAAATGAGATTAGTGCACAAAATGGATCGACAAGTGAAAAGGGAGAAAGACATTCAACTGAAGACAGTTCAACCGCAAACAAGGAAAATATTTCCGTCGAATCATGCACAGAAAGTTATGCGAGTGATACTTCTTTTGATTTAGGACAGACAAGTGACCAGGAAATGCATGATCTGAATAGTTTGGACCCTCATTGTAGTAGAACTTTGCCTATGAGAAATTTAACATCCAGTAAAGCTAAAACATTTAGCGGTGCTAGTTCAAATTTGTCTATTGCTTCAGGGAAATGTGTTCCAAGGGTTTCCCGACTGGTTACAATTGGTACTCAGACGTCTCTTGAGATAGATTGGTCCCTCATTAATAAATCTGTGGGCCTCCAGCCAGTACTGACAGGGTCCTCCACGAGCAGTTATAGTAGCAGTGGGTTTCAGACAGCCTCTAGCAATGATTCACTGAGCTCGGCTAGCAGATCTGGTGCCGCATCAAGTAAGGGAGGATCCCCAGCTCGATCAAGTCCATCCCGACCCAGACCTGGACCAGCCTCCTCAAAGCCCAGTTCATCCGCCGACCACCTCAGTCCAGTTGCTAAGAAATCCACGGCAAAACAACCCATCTCCCAAGTTGCGAAAAAGTCAACTGCCCCCCATAAACCTCCAACGGTCCATGGTTCAGGTCCCGCAGTTGGTCAAGTTGCAAAGAAATCCACTGCTAAACCTTCTGCTACAATTTCCCAGGTGGCGAAAAAATCCACGGCTAAACCGCACTCCCCTCCAAAAAGAAAACGAGCGGTGTCCAGTGATACCGATAGTGGAGATTCTGATAGCTCAA
>JAAUYA010211189.1_pt1 | contig 10073 bp, 9 predicted proteins | sample 7278161 | NCBI WGS metagenome assembly JAAUYA01 (sample SAMN14350120, study PRJNA611818) | marine sediment metagenome | isolation source: surface marine sediment (3m) | place: French Polynesia: Moorea | collected 2018-08
TCGCCTTTTTCTTTGTATGTGTTAATATTAGCATTATGTATTTTCACCAATACGAAAAGTTGCCTTGTCACCTTGGCAGCTTTTCACCCATTCACTAAGCAAGAAATCCACTAATTCAGATTTATCCAGCTCAATGCCCTCTCGCTTCAGCTTGAGCAGTTCCGATTCCACGTCCAGGTCCGTCTCTTTGCGGATGTAATAGGTACGCCCGATCCAGTCTGGATTGCTCCGCTTCCCCGTCGCTGGTCTGCCCCGCTTCTTCATCCCCCCTTCGCTCCCCTTTGAAAGGGAGGATGGAGTCTGGGGAGTAACTTCCGGTTTTTGTTCCGTTTCTTCCTTTTTGCTCCGGCGGCTGGCTGCCAGTTGCTTAAATAGGTCTGCTTGGCTCATCTGACTATCTCCTTTCCTACCTTCTCGTAGTCTCTCCAAGCAACCTTCCCTCGGCGATCGCCTGTCTCATAAACGGGTACTCCCATTAAGGAGGCTTTTTCGTAGGCGATGTAGCGGCGGATTTCAGTATCAAACAGCTCCAATCCCGCTTCTTGCAATGCCTGCCGCGCCATGTCCGCCGTCTTGACCGGGGGCGGGTGAACCATTGTCAGCAGCACTCGATAGTCACCCTCGGTTTCTTGTAAGAGGTCAACGGTTTGCAGCAGGGCATCGATGGCTAGGGCATCGGGAGTAGTAGGCAGGATGAGTAAATCGCAGCCGGAGACCACTGCTTCTAACTCCTCGACCTCGGGACGGGCGGCGGTGTCGAGGATGATGTGTTCGTAGTCTCGGGAATATTTGGGGGCAGCCATGAGGTTAACGATTTTAAAGGGCAGTTGGCCCCGGTTGCGCCATCCCGTAGCTGAGTGGTTGGGGTCGCCATCTACTAACAGGGTGCTGCCCATCTTAGAGAAGTAGCAGGCGAGATGGACGGCGGTGGTGGTCTTGCCCACACCCCCTTTGAATCCAGTAATGGTAATTAGCATCTTAGATATTCAGTATCAACTAACTATATAGTGCTGTGGATTGGTGCATTTGTGTATTTGTGTATTTTCGCCAATGCAAAAATATGAAAATTTGCATTTTCGCATTGGCGATAAGGTAAAATATCATCAGGATTTTCAGGATTTTTAGATGAACAGGATAGAAGGATTATCCTTTAATCTTTCGATTATTCAATCCTGAAAATACCCAATCCAAAATCCAAAATCAAGAAATCCAAAATCAAAAGATGTTACTAAATGATGTAGATACTCAGGGGAAAGTATTAGGATTAACAGCAGGAATCCACCAAGTCTCATTATTCAATCTGGAGACCATTGACCCGTATGATTACATTAGGATAGTTGGGTTAGAAGGAGTAGAATTTCAGTGGCGGTACTCAGGAGAAACAAGTTGGAGAGAACCAGATACTGGTAATGAGTTGACCGAATATGCTGATAGTATCGGACAGGAATTAAGGATTGAGTTAAATGTAATTGGTGGTGGTGAATTTCTCTTCAGAACAGACGATACTTTCGAGTATCCCAATGATGATGCGCCCACCAATCCCATTATTGATCTAGAAGTATTGAAACAAGGAAGTAATTATTATAGTGCCATTGCCGATGATTATCTAGGAGCGGTAGATAACAACATCCTCAGTACTGATAGCGAATTAGGAGCGATCGCTGCTGAAGAGATAGAGCAAGATTTCTTTCATGGCATGGTAGATTTATCCAGCTATGGAGTGGAGGGTACGGCAGCACTGTGGGTAACAGAGCCGGGTATTAATCAAGTGTCCATAAAGGGTGATGGCGGCAAATTATTATTCTGGGATGGGGAAAAGATTATTCCCCTCAAAATCTCGGCAGGAACTAATCAATTACTGCTCAATGCCGTTGCTGATGAATGGGGTTTAGTTTTACTGGATTCTTTTGATGCGGATGGTGTCAGTACGGTAACGGTGGATGACATTGAATGGCTTGGGGATTTCTTTACCGATATTGGCAGACAAGATAGCACCCATTATTCCCTATTTAGGTTGGGAGATACTGAAGCTGATTTAGTTAACGGTACTTTTATGGTAGGAACGGGAACGGGAGATAGAGCCGTTTCCACTTTGGGAAAGGAAATTATCGGCGATAGGCAATACCTCAAGCCCTATGGTACAGAGGGGAGTTTAGTTACTGTTGGCGGCTTGGACAATGGAGTTTATCAGTTTAACCTGGAGCAATTGGGAAAAATAGATACAACCAATAATGATTCGCTCTATGCCTGGAATGGGAAGGATTTAACTCTAATTGTTGATAATGAAAACGGGTTGATTACTAATTCAGTAGATGTAATTTATGGCTACTTGACTTTCATAGGGATGGATGCAGTAACCAAAACTGGTACTACTGATTTTACTATCACTAATCTAAACCGAGTTGATGATTTAGCCTATGAAGCTCCCATCCCCATTAGCTTAATTCCCCATAACTACATCGGCGATGTGGATTTATACGAGAACCAAACCAGAATCAGTACGGGGGGAGGCGATAGGGCGGTAAGTACGCTAACCAGAGAGTTAGGAATTGATTTATCTGGATTAGGCACTGAAGGTAGTTATGGTAGGTGGAATGTTCCTAACGGTATCTATGAGGTAACTTACTATCTCTATGCTTCCGAGAATGATTTTGACCGTGATGATATCTACTTCTACGATGGGGCTAATTTAAGTCTGTTTGATTCAAGGGCATCTGCAACCATTCAAAGCAGTGCTACTCGTTGGATAAGCGACTGGCAAACTGTAGAGGTAGAAGTAACTAACGGCGAACTGACTTTTATTGCTCTAGATACCGTAGATAAAAGCGGTACAACCCAACTAAGGATAGGTGGCATCGAAAGGATCGGCGCTCTATCAGAAGAGCCAGATCTAACTTTCTCCGTCACCCCTGATGATTCTATGGGGGCGGTAACTAATGTTGGTGTTATTAGCACTGGGGAAGGTAGCGTCAGCTCCCAAGTTCTGAGAGATACTTTTTTCCATAACCTTGTTGATTTAACTCAGTATGGAAGCGAAGGAAGTGCGAGAGCGAGAAATTTCGGGGGAGATGACATGTGTACTACAGGAGACAGTTACCAGAAGATAAACTTTGTGTAACAATTGGGTTAAGATGAGGAGTGATCATGTGGTGTGCGATCACCCTCTTTGTAGATGTCTGATTTACCTGAACCCGTTGTCTACCAGCTTAAAGTAGTACTACAGGGCATCAGCCCGATGATCTGGCGTCGCCTGCTGGTCAAAAGTGATAGCACCATCGAAGACTTACATTATGCACTACAAATAGCAATGGGTTGGGAAGATATCCACCTTCATTATTTCACTATTCATGGCCAGCAGTATGGAGTCTGGAAACCGGGCGGAATCAACTTTAACACGAATGCCAGTGTGATCAAACTTAGTCAATTTGAATTTCGAGAAAAGGAAAAGTTTTTATACGAATATGACCTGAGTATTTCTCCAGCAATGGGTGTGTGGCGTTACTGGTGGCGGCATCAAATCCGAGTAGAAGCCATTCTCTCTCCTTCGTCAAGACAAACCTATCCCTTTTGCACTGGTGGTAAAGGGATTTGTCCTCCCGAAAACTGTGGTGGCGCTTGGGGATTTATGAAGTTCAAAGATGAATTTTCACTTTTGGATGTCTTAGATTTTGTCACCTCCATTTTAGAAGATGAAAATGCTGAAATAGATCGGGAAGAAGCGGCTAAACTACAGACATGGCTATCAGTTTATGAAAATAAGTTCGACCGTCATCTCGTCAATGAACGCCTAGAACAATATATTCTGGGGAATAGAGAATCGATCTTATTTGACCAGGAGATAGTATGAAAATCAAGCTCCAAATAGTTATGGAATCAGAGGATGGCTCCGAACAAGTTATCCAAGAAGTTACAGAAATCGAGCGAGGTTCTTTACAGCCTGAAAACTTGGGATTAAGCCTAACAGAAGCAAAAACACTCCTACAACAAGTCCAACAAACCCTAGTGGAACAACAAGTAGCAGAGTACGAACAGCAACAAGATTCATGTGAGCATTGTGGAGGAAAATTATTGCATAAAGACGAGCGTACCATTGTATATAGAACTCTATTTGGTAAGTTAACACTGCCATGTAATCGGTTATTTCACTGTAATTGTCAGCCGCAGCCCACCCGAACATTTCAACCACTGGCCAACTTGCTTACTGAAAGAACTTCCCCGGAATTATTATATGTGGAGTCAAAGTTTGCTTCTCTGATGTCTTACGGACTTTCGGTCAAACTCTTAGAAGAATTATTACCCCTAGAAGGACAAATCAATGCCACAACTGTACGCAATAACGTACAGGCAATAGCTCAACGTTTAGAGAACGAGTTAGGGGAAGAAAAAGACATATACATCGAAGGAGTTCAAAGAGATTGGGATCAATTGCCACGTCCTGACTTACCCTTGGTGGTGGGAATGGATGGAGGATATGTTCGTTACTACGACTCCGAATCAAAGCAGAAGGGGAACTTTGAAGTCATAGTGGGTAAGAGCACCAAAGCAGATGGCACATCATTACGTTTTGGCTTTGCTTATGGTTACTTAGATGATATTTTCGTCTTAGCTGACGATGAGAAAAAACCATGCCCGGTAGCCTCAAAACTATACAAAATGATGGAAGAATTTGAAACTTACATCAGGAATAATGAAGCGATGATTCCCAATTATGGAGAACGTTGGCGGTATGGAGAAAGTATTTCCAGTAGTTTTGTCGAATCAACGGTTAATCAAGTAATTAGCAAGCGATTTGTCAAAAAACAACAGATGAGGTGGACACCAAAAGGCGCTCATTTATTGCTCCAAATACGAATACAAGTCCTTAATCGAGAGTTAAGGCGGAAATTTCAGCAATGGTACTCAGGATTGACCCCGTTTCCAGAGGAAAATATCCCCCTACTCAATGCAGCTTAAAGATTAAACAAAAATAGTTTTTCAGAATAGATCTGCTTACCAACTTTTGGGTATAAGTTGGTAAAATTAGAGTATCTACCCCAATTTTCCAAGGGGTTTGAGCCATGACAGCTAAAATGCTCCAACTACCGAAAGTTGGTAAAACCGAAAAACAAAATTGTAAATCTCCTAATTCTCATAAATATCAAGAAGTAAGAACTAGAGAGTATTTATTCCCAGAAGAAGTGGAGGCGATGCTCTCCGTGATCAAAAAATCCAAGAGTCGCCATAGCCATCGAAATTACACACTGATTCTGTTAATCTACCGTCACGGATTAAGATTATCGGAGGCAGCGGCATTGAGATGGGAGCAGATAGACTTTAAGGGCGGGACAATTTATGTAAAGCGAGTCAAGCATGGAACTCCATCCACTCAACCCCTTTATGGAGAGGAAATTCGAGCTCTGCGAAAACTACAAAGAGATTATCCAGATAGTGCTTACGTATTTCAGTCGAATCGTCATAGTCCTTTAGCCAAAGATACAATCGCTGGAATTATTGAGCAAGCTGGTAGATTAGCTGGACTTCCTTTTCCCGTTCATACTCATATGTTACGTCACAGCACAGGTTACTACCTGGCAAACCGAGGGATTGATACGAGAATAATTCAGAGCTATCTTGGCCATAGGAATATTCAACATACGGTACGTTATACTGATTTGGCTTCGGCACGATTTCAGGGACTTTGGGATGGTTAATCACTTATCTTCTGAGAACTGCCTCATGTAGTACACCTGTCATCTCCCCCGAAATTTCTCGCTCTCAGCAACATGGCGTAAAGCTAGAGAAGCTGTAATTTAGTGCCAACTCGCTGAAATCCAATCACAGAGGGAACTTAAACATAACACTTGTATAGTTCGAGCATACTTCATTAAAACTTAAACGAGAATAAGTCTCCTCCAGCAATACCTCATCTCAAGGCAGTAGTGTCCTTTCTCCTCCTCAAAAAAGTTCCTAATTTTGTTTGGAGATAACACTTCACTATTTATTTGAAGATTTGGTGGATAAAAAATACCATTTTGTTGTAGGATCAGAGCTGCGCAGTTCCGACACCATCTATTAGCGGAACTATGGTTTGAAGTATATTAATTTAGGAAAGAAAATTGAAGCAAAATTGGGATCTGGATGGGCTAATTGAATTTTGGACTTTACTTCCTCCTGAAAGAGAGTTGTTAGAGCATAAGATGGGGGTTAATCGTCTTATCTTTGCACTTTTACTCAAGTTTTTCCAATATGCTCATAAGTTTCCCGATTCACCTCTAGATATTCCTTTGAATGTAATTGAGTATCTTGCATCTCAAGTAAATATACCAGTTTCTGAATATTATAACTATCAATGGCAACAGCGCTCAATCATGCGTTTTCGAGGAGAGATTCGCCATTATTTAGGGATTAGAAAAGCTACAGATAAAGATATTCAAGAAATGGTTAACTGGCTAATATCTGAAGTTTTATCTCAAGAATCTAACTTTGAACATCTTTTAGTAGCTGTTGAACAAAGATTTTTTCAATTACAAATTGAACCACCAAGCGCGGAGCGAATTGAACGCTTAATTCGTTCGGCTTCTCGTCAATTTGAAGACAATTTATTTGAAACTATCAACAATTCTTTGAGTGAAGAATGTCGCCTGAAGATTGATAGTCTAATCGAAACCAGTGACCAAGAGAATGAAGAACAATCGAATTGGAAACCATCTTTATTCAGTTATCTTAACTCAGAACCAGGACGTGCGAGTGTGGAAAGTTTCTTGAATGAAATTAATAAATTAGAACATCTGCGAAACCTTAAACTGCCAGAAAATTTGTTTAACAATATTTCCCCGAAAGTCTTACAAACTTATGCACTTCGTGCAGCAACAGAACCCCCCAGAGAATTACGTTGGCATCCGGAGCCAATTCGTTATACTTTGGTGGCAGCATTCTGTTGGTTGAGACGAAGAGAAGTTACAGATAATCTGGTGGATTTGTTGATTTCAATCATACATGGCATTGGTAGAAGAGCCGAAAAAAAGGTCGATACCGAATTAATCAAAGACTTTAAAAAGGTAGCAGGGAAACATAATCTCCTCTATCAAATGGCTAATGCCAGTTTAGAAAATCCCGATGGTGCTGTTAAAGAAGTTATCTATCCCGTTGTCAGTGAGAAAACACTCTTAAATTTAGTCAAAGAGTTTAAATCGAATGGTACGGCTTATCATCAAAAAGTACACAAGGTAATTCGTTCTTCTTACAGTCGCCATTATCGTCGGTTAGTGCCAAAATTATTGGCAGTGTTGGAGTTTCGCTCTAATAATGAGATTCATCGCCCAGTAATTAAGGCTTTAGAATTACTGAAGCAATATGCTGATACAGCGCAAAGATATTATCCGATTAATGATGAAATACCCATAGATGGTGTACTCAAACCCGGTTGGCAAGAATTTCTGATTGAAAAGGATAGCAAAGGGAATGAGCGAATTAACCGTATTAACTACGAAATCAGTGTCTTACAGGCATTAAGAGAAAGATTGAGATGCAAAGAAATCTGGGTAGTGGGTGCTAACCGTTACCGTAATCCTGACGAGGATTTACCCACAGACTTTGAACAACATCGAGAAACTTACTATCAAGCCTTGAAGTTACCAATGGATGTAGAAAGTTTCATTGCTCCTTTAAAAACAGCTCTGTCTGAAGCGCTGTTTACCTTAAATGAAGGAATACCAAAGAATAAAAAAGTCAAAATCCTCGAGCAAAAGAACGGTTGGATTCGTCTGTCTCCCTTAGAAAAACAACCAGAGCCTCTCAATATTCTCAGACTAAAAAGCGAATTGGGACAAAGATGGCCCATGACATGACCAGTCTGTTGGACGTTTTGAAGGAAACTGATTTGAGAATTGGCTTTAGTGATAGTTTTAAAAGTCTTGCCAGTCGAGAAGTCTTAGACCGAGATGTAGTACAGAAACGATTATTACTTTGTTTGTATGGGTTGGGTACTAATACAGGGTTGAAACGAGTCAGTAATGGTACACCAGAGATAGATTACCACGAACTTCGTTACATTAAACGTCGTTTTATTCATAAGGACGCTTTACGAGAAGCGATCGCTTCGGTGGTTAATGCCATATTTAGAATCAGAAACCCGCAGATTTGGGGGGAAGGAACTACAACTTGTGCTTCTGATGCCAAGAAGTTTGGCGCCTGGGACCAAAATTTAATGACGGAATGGCACGTGCGTTATGGTGGCAGAGGGGTGATGATTTACTGGCACGTAGAGAAGAACTCCACCTGTATCTACTCTCAATTGAAGAGTTGCTCCTCAAGCGAAGTCGCCGCCATGATTGAGGGTGTGCTGCGCCATGATACGGAAATGACAGTGAAGAAGAATTTTGTGGATACTCACGGGCAAAGTGAAGTAGCGTTTGCTTTTTGTCATTTGTTGGGGTTTGAGCTGATGCCTCGATTGAAAAATATTGGCCGGCAGAAATTATATCGTCCGGAAAGTGGTGATAAGGATAGTTACCCGCATCTAAAACCTGTTTTAACTCGTCCGATTAATTGGGATTTAATCCGTCAGCAATATGAGCAGATGGTGAAGTATGCTACGGCTTTGAGATTGGGTATTGCTGAACCGGAAGCTATCTTACGGCGCTTTACCCGTGCCAACCTCAAACATCCTACTTATCAGGCTTTAGGAGAATTAGGGAAAGTCCTTAAAACTATCTTTTTATGTCGATACTTGCATTCAGAGGAGTTGCGTAGAGAAATTAATGACGGATTAAATGTAGTGGAAAACTGGAATAGTACCAATAGTTTTATTTTCTATGGTAAGAGTGGAGAGATAGCTACCAATCAGCCTTCGGAACAGTTATTAGCGGTTTTATCACTACATTTATTACAAGTATGCCTAATCTACATCAATACTTTGATGTTGCAACAAGTTCTCACCGCACCCAGCTGGGAAAATCAGTTAAGTATTCGGGACCAACGGGCTTTAACGCCTCTAATTTATAGTCATATTAACCCTTATGGGACTTTTCAGTTGGACATGAAGAAGCGGTTGAAAATTGAAGTAGGGGATTTGGTGGCATGAAGAAGCAACGTACTCCTGCCAAAGAAAAAGCGAAAGAGATTGCCAAGTTACTACGAGAGGAACATCCAGATTACAACTATCTCAAAAGTATTTTTCGTCATCTTCGTACTCAATTAGAAATCGAGGTAACTCACCAAGAAAAGAAATTACCGAAAGTGCCCACAGAAGAAGAGCTACAGAAATACTATCAGGCAGTATGGAAAACTCGGAATGTACAAGACATGGTAATTATTAAGACTCTTCTTTATACGGGGGTAAGAGTAAGTGAGTTAATTAATATCCGTATCGAAGATGTGGATTTTGAACGTTGTCAGATTCGGGTTAATTCAGGAAAAGGAGGAAAAGATCGAATAGTTCCGTTTCCTGTATCTTTTAAGGAAGTTTTGGCGATGCACATCGATAAAATGCAAGGAAAACGAGCCGATTATTTATTTGAGTCTAATCGTCAACGGAAGTATACTGACCGAGGAATTCGGAAGATACTGGCCAAGTATGCCCAAAAGGCTGGACTAGATCATTCAATTTCACCCCATCAATTACGTCATTTTTTACTGACTTGGTTGAAGAAACAAGGGATTGATGATGCTTTGATACAACCATACTCAGGTCATTCTTCACGACAATCGCTAGAGATTTATTCTCGCTTGAGTTTAAGTGAAGCACAATCAGTTTATGAAAGTGTTATGCCAAAGTTCCCTCTGTGACTACATTTCAGCGATTTGGCACTAAATTACAGCTTCTCTAGCTTTACGCCAACATAGGAGAGCGAGAAATTTCGGGGGAGATGACATGTGTACTCTTATGGGCAGGTCATCAGTTGAGGTGGCAAATGGTTCCGTTGCCAAAAATGGGAGTGGTCATGTAAGATGAGCTGAAAAAGTAATAATTAAAGGGAGCGTGTACCCACCATCTGGAAAAATGTTTCCTGATTTTTTGCCCCAAGAGGTTTTTTTCCTAAGAAATAGAGACTCAATCTCTATGGCTCGAAGTATTCAACGCCATCGGCTGTTAA
>JAAUYA010182393.1_pt1 | contig 10058 bp, 5 predicted proteins | sample 7278161 | NCBI WGS metagenome assembly JAAUYA01 (sample SAMN14350120, study PRJNA611818) | marine sediment metagenome | isolation source: surface marine sediment (3m) | place: French Polynesia: Moorea | collected 2018-08
TGTCAGGGACCATCTCAAGATCAATGCATAACTCAGGGGGCCACCCAAAAAGTTGTCATATTGCAATAAAAGAGCTCCATTTAAAAGGGGGCCTTTAAATGCGCTCACATTCGAGAATAATTGTATTTAATAATACAAACCTTCCTTTGTGATCTCCTTGGTGGAACGTTGACTGGAAAAGTAACGTCATCGTAATCTACATCACTATCTTCACCCTGTTCTTCTAGCATTTTCTCAAAAGCATCTTCATCGTCTTCATCTAGCATCCGTTTGAGAGACTTCTAAAAAATGATAAACGAAAGTTAACGAAATTCCTAAGATGCCCTCTAAAATTGTTTATAAACTGCTTTGTTATAAATTTTAATAAAAATAGGGTTAATCCATACGAGCTACTCGCCGAATGATAAAAATGATTTAAGATATACGAGCGGTTTTGGTCACAATGCACTAAATTGCAGTCAACACAGACAGACAGAATGCTATGGATAGGAACTTATAGTGCAAGTTTTCGGTTAAAAAAAATAGCCAAACAGTTTATATTGATAAAATGATCACGATACCTTTGTTCTCTGAACTCGAACACTCGACTTTTTCGGCACTTGCTTTCGAATTTTATTCCGAAGAGAGGTGAGTTCAGCATGAATTGATGGTTTGTTCAAAGGACTAGTACTAGCTGTATCTGCTACAGGAGATTCACATTGAGAAGACTTTGTCTGCTGGAAGAGAAAACACTTATATAATAAAAAGGAAGTATTAAATGTGCAATTTTATGAATGAAAAGAATATAACGTATGCAAACAGAAAAAAATTACTCTTCCTGTGGAACAGTAATTCTATTACAATCCTGAAGATGAGATATTTATGAGTAAGAAATCTACAAACAAGAAGTCTGCATGCAGCACAAAAAGTAAGAAATTCTTATTTATTAGATGTTAATCATGGCTGTTTGATTACAAAATGTACGGGGTGCAAACTCGATTGGATACCCACACAACATTTTTTTTTGGGTGGGCCGGGTATTTTGTAATGGATAAGCTCAAAGTGAATACCTTTTTATAGAAGAGGACATAGGCTTTCTGTTTCAGAACCTCCTCCCATTTAACTCCCTGAACCTATAATCATAAATACAACTACATGTAAATACTGCTCCTAATACATGTACATGCCAATGTTAAATGTTAATTATTGATTATTTTCACATAAAATCAACTGTAAAATATTTTGAAAGTCAGATACAATCTATAACAATGATTTTCTATGTTCCCTGTAAGATGGGAGGTAATACATGGGTAACTGATTCTATGTTCCCGACTTCCGTAAAATTGGACTAAAGATAGGGAGAGGGGGGTGTCTCAGGGTATATCTTTAATCTTCTAGAGATATAGAATTCACCGGAACTTTTGATATCACTCCTAACTTAACTGAATATTTACCTTGCCATCATCAAAGCAAATCCACTGGCCTCCAACCTTGGCTATAGCAGTATAGTGGCCGGCATTCACATATTTTCCATGATGCACGATTAATCCTGTTAAATTGTAGGACTCGTTTCCCTAGAACAGAAATAAAACAGTGAAATTCTGTCAGTCGTCCCGGATAATGGGACGTGTTAACATCTAATGTTACTCTATCAGGAATTGTTAAATTCCCTTCCCCGAACCTGATCCTTGGGGATTACTGACAAGTCTACAATTTTACAAAGTGAGGGATTACTGACAAGTCTACAATTTTACAAAGTGAAAGTGTCTGACTTAGTGTATGACTAAGACTTACCATTTTTAATTGTTCAGAGAATCTCACATGCCTATCATCCTTCTTTGTGTCGTCATCATTGTTGCCTGTCCCACGGATGAAAATAAATCTTCTCAGGTGGATTGCAAGTTCATTTGGTGCTTTTGTGATAACAGTCCTCTTTTCCGCAATAACCAGCTTTCCACACCTTAAGTCAAAATTAAACAAATAAATGTGCAGCCAGGTATAGATACAAAATATCTGAATGTCATAATAAAAGTACAGAACCTATATCTATCATATGTTTGATTAAAATATAACAAGAGATAGATAGAGATGAGTGTCCGACTAATATAAAAGAGAGTAATCAGTGTTGGAAATTCCTATCTCTAGGTAGGTAAATTTTTAACCTTTAAGATGTAACATTTACACACCTGGTACACCTGAATTTATTTTCTCCTTCTAAGCGTGACATTGCTAAATACTGAGCAACGCAATCTTCTACCGTATTTCTCTGAAAAAGGAGAAAACATAACATAGATCAGTATGTGTTTTTGGAGGTGGGTAAGTTTAAGGTCTTGGAACCAGAGGGGATTTACAGAATCACACCGGCCGTAACAGATGGTCACTGTGAGTTGCCTGACCGATGGTCCAGCGGCAAGAAGTGAGACAGTCGGTGGAGCAGCCGGAGGTGCCAGCGGTCTTTGCCGTTACAGCCTGTAAAACCAACGCGCAGTGGGTCTCCTTGCCTTAACAAAGGATGTCGGACCGTGACTTTGGCTATCCTTTACAGCCCAGCGGGTTGGAGGTCGAGCGAGACTTGGAACTGAGTACCCGCTTTACCTATGGTGAGAGATACGAGCTGTGGTCGGTGCACCGTGCACATACCGTATGTTTTTTACTTTCTCAGAACTGAACTGCATCTATTGATGCTTAAGAATTTAAAACAACTGATTAGAAGATGTGTCAACAAAATGAAAATGGCAAAGAGCCAAAACAACATAATAGTAAAAGTATGCAAGTAGCAATATGTACATTTCAGACTTACCATGCATACAGGTATCACCCGTACTTCACTGGTCATTTTGCTGGAAGTCTTACACTCGGTACACGTGATTGTTTCGGTTTCTTCACCATGCAGTGGATTAAGTTTCCTACAAAAATATAATGATCAAATGCTATACACTTTAGTCTAAGAACTGTATTGTGGTCTCCTCAAACCCTGATATAACCTACATTAAATAGAAGTGGTTGTTATGAAAATTAGTACATGAAAGTGTATTGTTTCGACCTGGTAAAGGGACGTTTTAAAGAAAAGATGTGAGTTACCTTAACTTTATAGTAAACTTAAGATATTTTTCATGGCCAATTATTAATTAAATGGAATAGATATTAGTGTAGCCCTTCGTCCAGATAAGGGGACGATATAAAGAAAGGATATAACAGATAATAATCATAGTGCATGTAAATACTGCTTTGCCATAGGATAGGTAGAATGATTTTCTTGTGTAAGACAAGTGACTATTTATAGTGTGTGAAAACTGTTTTACATTTACTTCAATCACTGAATCACTAACAGATCATGTTATCAAAAGTATATTTGAAAAATATATGTAAAACTGTTGATATAAAGAAAATATTATGCTTGGTATGACACAAAGTTTTGATCCTTGCTGAGTAGACTTAGCCAATGAAGCTAACCCCAGAAAAGAATAGAAACGAATGGAAACAGAATTTGTTGCACTTACTTCATGTTTTTATGGGTGGCTTCCAAACGCTGAAGTAATATATCCAGGAACTCAGGGGCATCTTGTTGTTGGTCGAAACTGTAATCTGGCCAGAGGTCTATAATGGATGAATGAAACAGATTAGTGATGTATTGAATTAATTGCATGAGTAATAACAATATTTTTTTAACAATTCACCGTTTGAAGGGATATTTTTTTTCTTTTTTTTCTTATGCAATTCATAAAATTAAAAAAGAGACAATAAAAAATGTAATGGCCATTGGCTAACGGCTGACAAGGATTCACATGCTAAGTTAAAAGTTATTTCAGATTATTGGCAATGTTTGGAAGATAGACAATGGGTAAAATTGCTCCATCATAATGATGCATAGATTGACTCACCATCTAGCTGGTCAATGAGAAGTCCTGGACCAATACTGTTCTGGAGAACATAGTTAGTGTCACAGCGTATGCAAGTGTTTGGAGCAGCTGTAAAAAATACATGTATATGGAAAATGGTATGGAAATGTTGAAGGTTGAAAATATTGCTTTGTACAAAATCTACCATAACTAATCACTTTTTGTATTATCTAAGGATACAAAATGGCAGTATGTAGAGTGCATTGTCTGCTACATAAATGTAAAAAGGGAAAATAAGACTTATGAAGTAGCCGAACTAATATATTTAATTCCTAAGATAGTCACCTCTACACGTCCCAGCATGTCGCTTCAGTGCATCAGCAATGTCAGACTGTCGAAGAATTTGAATAACGGCATTAAAAAAACATGTGTTGCCGATATTCCTGAGGCCATATCTGTCTACATTCAAGCTTCCTATTAAAGAAAAGATAAGAAAAAAATTAGAAAAAAAGCAAGTTATGAAATAATTATATACCTAATATAATACAGCTGTGACAAGTTACACAAAGTGATGCTATTTACTTAGCAATTGTTGACTTATAAATCCGAAATAAGTGTTTGAAAGATTACAAGGAATAATGCATTAAACTCTTACTAGCTGTAAACCTATAGTTGACCATCCAGACAGTGGGGTCCAGGCTATAGCAATCTTTGACACGGTGTAGCACACAAAAGCCACATTCCAGGCACACCTGGTGAACTTCTTGTTTCCCATGGCCACGTACTTCTGCAATAAGCTCTGGACCACATGCATGAGTTTCATGGATCCTGAGAAAAAAAGAAAGAAAGAGATAATTACAAGGTTACTCAATTTTAAATGGGTTCAACACATATTTACATCCCGCGTCAGGACGGCCATACGGACATGAATTTTGGCATGGAGGGGTGTTTTCAAGGTGTATGCGATTTCATGTTGACTAGAATTATTTCCCTAAAGGTCGGTCAGTACACTCTTTGTTCAAGGTCACTAGTTGATTAATGATTTATAGAAGGATATACTTACTTTATGTCGCATGTAGAAGTGTCTGACTTTCTACAGCAATGCTTTGACAATCCTTCCTTACAAGCAGGGTTAGGAGGAAGTTTACATGCTGAGTTTCCACATTGACAGCGTCCATTATTATCGACCGGCTGTAACTGGTTGTCAGTTGGTGGACTAGTAGATGTTGCATCTGTTTGTGGACTAGTAGATGTTGCATCTGTTTGTGGACTAGTAGATGTTGTATCTGCTACATACATAAAATATATTAGAATACAAACTTCAATGTCACTTTGTCTACTTTGTGAACTTAACAAATAATCACAAGTGAGATGTTATATTGGAACAATACATTATATGCAAACATCTTCCAATTTAGGCTTTTTTACCTAGCAACATTCTAAATTACTTGTATATCAGGATATGACAATATACATGTTGACGGTTTGAGTTAAGATATGCTAAAGGTGGGTTTAACCTGGGTTACACGCCTGACAAAAAGGGGGTAAATACCCTGCCAAGTTAAAAAGGTTTAACTCAGATTAAATGTGAACCCTGATTCATTCATTTACAGACAATAATGTTGCAAGATAATGGGACGCCATTTGACTACCTATTTTAAAGTTGCTGTTTTAAATCTAAGACAAGGGTAGAAAGCACTTCTGTCATGATTCACCTGGAGTATCAATATGTTGTTCTTTGCTGGCTCTCGCCTTGATCATCTTCTCCTGATTTGCAGTCCTTGCTGAGAGATCCTTGACTTGAACTCTTTTGACCTCTCCTCTGCTTGGTACTTGTATCCTATACCAGTCATTAGGCTCCGCTTCGAGTATGACTGCTCCGAGCGATGCTATCAAAATGTTAATAGCAAAATTCAATTTAGAATTGAAGTTAATATTTTCTGGTCAGCCACATGAAATATTGGTGAGTAGAAGGCTGTGCATGACTAGTAGAATTACAATATAAAGTGGTTCGTGTTTAAGTGTAACTAACTGCTGAAGAGACACAAGTGACATATAATGACTAAAGTTTCTCATTGGTCCCACTTTTGGACTCAAGGTCAATATAAATTGTTACCAGTAAAAAGTAGCAAATAATGGTATCAGGAAATAAACATCGAATGTTACAGCAATAAGCACAAGAAAAATATAGAAAATGCTGAGACGAAAATTTGGACTCACCTGATTTGGCCATCTTAACTTTCCCTTGTTTTGTGATGGCAGAGTGATTCTTGGTATACACTTCATCCTCTTCACGATATTCTGAAGGATGGTGTTTCTGGTAATGTTTATCAACCATCTTCGCCGATGTTCGTGAACAGCCTTCAGCAACTCCCCTTTCAATAGCAGAACGCTGAGATTCCTGCTCTTTCATACTTTCAAGAAATTGCTCCGGTGTTGGTTCCTGATCAAAGTACTAGGAAAACAAAAACAGTAATACAATGATTATTATGGATGTATGTAAGGAAAATAGCTGTACACGACAGTAATATATGGGAGTTGTGTTATGTGTCTGGCCAGTTCTGTTGAAGCAAAGAATTTTACATCTTAGAGCAAACTACATTAACAAGAATTTTGGAGAATGCTTCAAAGGTCTTTGAATTTTAAAAATTATGATTGAAATCCTTGATTTCTGAGGTCAGTGCAATACATGGCACACCGTATATTCACATGAGTTGAACACAGTTTCAACATCCTCAAAAAAAAATGAAAAAGATACTTGAAATATCTTTAAATTTCATGAATCGAATTTGATGTAAAGTGGATGTGTAAGTTTGAGGTACAAATTGTGTTAAAAGCGAATAAAATCAAAGTTGTACAAATACCTGTAATACTGTGGCAGATTGACCTGTCCTAACACACAACAACACAATGTTTTGACTGCTTTGATAATGGATATATTGTTCATCAATACAGCCCTCATCTATAATGTCTTTATGCCATGGCCTCAACAAAAGAAATCACCATAGGTGTGTGTGATGAGTCAGATATAAAGGAGAGATTTCCCACATCAACATATAGTTGATTCACCAGTCTCAAACCTCAATAAAAGAAAGTATTTTAATATATGAGAAATAGTACACAGCAAACTTCTGAAATGTTGCACTGATGTTTAACATGACACTGTTGTAAGTAGAAATGCCCCTCTACCTTTTGTTAGTAATGTTGAACAACAGAGATGGAAAAATTCCGACGAGAATAGGAGGTGACCCCTTTTCAAGCTAGATGGGATGAGATTCGGAATTGAATAAACAACTTATTTTTCAGCGAATATTAATCAGAATCGACCCTGCCCAGAAATGAAATCGAAATGGAATAGACCATTGTGTGTAATTTAGGAATATGCATATAGTCGTCCCGTTATATTGCATAGTCTGGGTAGTAAGGACAGGGGCTTACTATTGGAATCGGTGGTGCTGGAATAATTCAATCACTGTTGTAAATGATGTGTACAGAGATATATATTATCTGCCTTTTCAAAATGGGAAAACTTAACTTCAAGATTGCAGGAGATGCAATGCCATCAACAGGCAGATAATACACAGAATAGTGCATTGATAAACACCTGTATAAAATGATTAAAGCTCACCTCAACTTCCTCCTCTTCGTATATTCCACCGAGTTGAGAGTTGTAATTAGAAGGCTGGCCGTACATTGCTTCATATGGTGCATAGTGGCCCGGTTTACCATCACCCCGAGCTATAGAATAGGAAATGTCTCTAAAATTGATACTAATTTGTGGGCATTTATACATGTGATGAATAATACTAGATACTATTTATTCGCCTTCAGGATTGTGTTAAAAACAAAAATCAATAGGAGACTTTATAAGAGCTGGCCGATAGGTATTGTCGCGATCCACCATTACTCAGTGTATTTATAGCGTATGGTTAACTATATTTGGTCAGGTGGTACATAAAATTTGGTCGTTTTACTCCTTTTTGAGTGATAACGGAGGATTTTCCTTATATTTTTCTGTAAATGTGGATATTAGAAGTGAGAGTAGGTAGTTGAAAACTTAAGAAGACTTACGCATTGACTTATGAGGCTTATTGTTGTAACTCTTAGAAGCTTTTGGCACATATTTTACCCAGTTAATTGGAGCTTCTCCCTAAAAGTTGAAATCATGAATAATTATTGGTCATAAAAATAGACTAAAAAAAGTGGAATTTTTCATGCATTGTTTTGAAATTAAAACATGTGCATTACAGATGTTACTTTTCATATAATATACAGTGTTTATTTTGTTTAGTTGATTCAAGTACATGTCGCTGATGGAAGGAATTTGTAGGATGCTATCACATGACAATATAATGAGGAAATGGTTGACGAGTGTAGCTACTAACCTTTTCAATGTCTGGTGGGTTATCAAAGTCTACAGTTTTACCAGTAAACTTCTGAATCACATATCGCAGAGAATTCTTTAACGTTTTGTTTAGCCGTTCAGCCTAAAGAAAAAAAGAAAATTGTGTATAAGTTCAGAATGTGTATATATCAGCACGGTTATATTACATAGTCCAGATAGCAAGGACAGGTGAAAACAAACAATATCCCTGAGCAGGTTGCCAACATGATGATCCGGATTACAGTTGTATGATTGAGCATTTGAGTACTTCTGATGAATGGCAGACAGCCTTAGGGCTATTCCATTTGAAAAGGTAGTGGAGGGGGTGTCTGTGAATGGTTTCGATAGCACTGCGGGGTGGTCTGCAAAAACGTCCTGTATCACTGCGGGGTGGTATCACAACTGGACAACTCTACTATTTCGGGGTAGTCAATTTTTTCCTTGCACCCAAGTTTTATGGGGATACCGCCTAAATTTTTATGTAAACATTAAAAAAATGACTGCAGGGTACCCCTAGAAAAATGAGATTGTTGGGTAGTGTGTGGTCCAGGTTGCCTTGCCGAAAATGCCGCGGGGTGGTCCGAGATTTTTTCCGATATCACTGATGGGTACCCTAAGAAAAGTGAAAAAAGCGCTGTGGGGTGGTACGCAAAGCCAACGTGAGACACCCCCACCACTACCTTTTCAAATGGAATAGCCCTTACAATGGTTGCCAACCATGTGACCCTGGTAGTCAGGGCGAACTCATACTTAAGCCAGTTATGAGGTCAAATGCACTAAGAATATGCTGAAGAGGGAACAAATTTTTGTGAAACCGGTACAGAGTATTGACACATTTTTTGCTGACTCCTTTGTTATAGTTTCATATATTTTCGCTGTTTTTCGGCCATTTTTGAGGTGAAGAATGAATGTGATAGGACTGAACACTTACAATGCCTTGAGATTGCGGATGACGTGAACGACTATGGACTAGTTGAATATGCTCCCGCTCGCACAAATCCTTTGTGGCACCTTTGAATTCCGGTCCCTACAAAAAGAAAAGGTAAATTTAAAGCCGATCGACCGCATCCGCGCGACTATTCGACACACAGACAAACTCCACGGACTGATAATGACTCTTCTTTACTCTTTGCTGGACTCGGCAAAGCCAAGCCCATAATATCGACCGCTGCGTGCCAGAAATTTGACCTTGACCTTTGACCTTGACCTTTGACCTCGACCTTGACCCTGACCTTAAAGCAAGGTATCAGTGATGTCAAAATACGATTTTTTTGGCATTTGACCTTGACCTTTGACCTACGACCTTGACCTACAATCCCAACCTAGCAAAGGTCAAGGTCAACATACATACCAAATATCAAGGTGGTAGGTCAAACGGTTCAGCTGTGAGAGTGGAGACGGACGGACAGACGGACGGACAGACAGACGGACGGACGCTACCAAGTACATTATCTCCCTTGCTTCGCGGTTGATAATTAAATGTGTCTTATTACCAGTATATTACCAGTATATAACATACAGTTTGATATGGTGTATGATATATTTAAAGTTGAATGAACTCTTTAACAAAACATGTGTGCTGAGGAAAGGTGTAAGCAACTAACCTGATCACTTTGTAACCTGCAACATAAAAAGAAAATAATATTTAAAAAAAATGGAACAAATAATAATGATGGCACTGTTATGCAAGGTCGGTAGTGGTACTTTATGGTGTTGGGGATGGTTGAAATGACTCTTTACACTGCCTTATCACAGGGCGGGACACCCTGTCCCCCATGCCTTTTCTACTTATGTAGGTTATGTTTTGGCACAGGGGACTTACCTCACATTTTGTAAACATGAGCTTCCGGAGTAAA
>JAAUYA010241701.1_pt1 | contig 10044 bp, 6 predicted proteins | sample 7278161 | NCBI WGS metagenome assembly JAAUYA01 (sample SAMN14350120, study PRJNA611818) | marine sediment metagenome | isolation source: surface marine sediment (3m) | place: French Polynesia: Moorea | collected 2018-08
CCCCCCAAACCTCGTTGTAGGGACCATTTTTAACCATTCTAGCTATAGACATGCCATATTACAGACGGATTTTTTCGGACTCAAAGATCGGTGGCCTACCGACTCGACTATCATGTACTGCACTTTTCTTGAACTTGGATATTGTTGTCTTCTCTAGCCTCTGGTTGAGATTTCTGACATCTTTTAGTCAGGCAATTCATCATTTTCATTGTCACACGAAATAAAAGAAACAATACGAGGAAAATTGCAGCTACTAAGGGTATCCAGAGAAGCAAAACCTGTTCAACAGAATTAAAAATATCAATAAGCTGAGCATTTGGGCCTTTTGGTACTGTTCCATTACTTTCATATGTTGCCCTAACCCAATTGATAGCACATACTAGGAGTAAGGCACTGTTTGAAATAGTTCCGGCTATGTTTGCTCTAGATTCCTTGCATGGTCTCACCATGTTGTGATGAACAAAAGCAATGAAGCAGACCACAAACATGAAGGATAACCTTCTGGTGACATCATCCATGAACGAGTGAGCGAGGATAAGACAAAGTCTTCGCATGAGTAGGACACCGCTCCAGCAGATTGGAAGGGGGAAAAGTTTCATTCTATAATCTCTATAGGGACCTTGCAGGATTTTGTACACTTGGTCACAGCAGGCGTCACTTGACATCTCACGATCCCTCTGACCAAATAGCAGTCTTCTTGAACCAAACATAATTAGCCAAGGAAGAGGGATTATGCATCCTAGAAAGAACGATTCAAAGCTGACTTCTCCTGAATTCAAAAAGCTGGGAATGACAGCTATGTAAATAGCAAAGGGGACGATACATATCATGATGTACAACATTGCTATTTGTTGATGCAGGTTGTAGCAAGTGATTGTACCGTCTATGAATAAGACCCAGGAATCCATTACCAAAGAACAGCTTACTAGAGAGAAGAAAGTTTGTGAAAGTCTTTGAAAAGAAAACAAGCAAGCTAGAACAATAGCTCCTGAAGCTTTAGCAGCTAAGGTTGACCATTTCTTTGGCATCTTTTGTTGGAATCTCTTACCAATTGCATAAATAAGTAAGAGAATTAGCAGGACAGTTGGAACAAATAGCAATTTGATCAGAGATATTGAAACGGGTGTCAGATCAGAATGAATACAAACATTCTCTGCAAACTGCATGACATCGATGCGAAAATTAAACAGACCTCCAACAATGTCCCGAATCAAGACTAAGTAAGGTGGATCAGCATCAACAAAAACTGTCTTAAAATGAATAATGCTGGCATCTTGAAAATAATAGAACAGAAGTATCAAAAATATTCCCCCTTCATCAGAAGTAGTTCCTGAATCCTGTGGTTTTACTTGAGTAATTCCGAGGACAAATTCACTCTTATTTTTCGACTTTATATTTGATGTAAATGCTTGGATTGCAGTGACAGTAGACTTTCTATACTTCAGATTTTGAAGCACAGTTGCCCTCCCAATGGGAGCAGAGTAAAGAAAGTTTTTCAAATCATCTTGGAACAGAAGGAATAGGGAATACACAAGGGCAAGGAAAATAGTGAAGTAGATGACCCATTTGTCATTGCACTCTGAATTGGAAACACATTTTATGGAAAATGTTGCCTCAGAAAAGCCTGGTTTACACCTTCCACATAATGTTCCATTTCTGTTGGCAGCACAGGCATCATAAGCTGTACATCCATTGGTGTCTTCACAACAATAGTCAGAGGGGCAGGGATGAAATGTTACCAATCCATCTTTTTTCCAGCCCCAGTAATTAGGTTTTGCTCCAACCTTGCTCTGATAACAATTACCACCATAGGGACATTCATGACATATTGGTTCATGCATTTCAATTTCATGTGTCTTCAGTGTAGCCTTAAAGATGTTGTTCTCTGATGTTTCAGTATGCGACTGATTTAATTGGTGTATGATGACATGGCTATGGTCGTAGGTATACAGGTTATTATCACATGGGTGACATCTATACATGAAGGTGCTAAATTTGATCATTTCAGGACTTTTCTTTGGTTTTGTTAGGTCATCTATTTCCTTGTCAGCCTTAATTGTGATATTTTCATATTCTAATCTGCTCCCAGGAGGACAAGTAAAAATCATATTTGTTATTTTGAAATTGTCAGACAATTTATGTTTAAAATATATCATTGAAACGGCTTTTGCAGCAAAATGACCCATAAGTTCAGAGTCTTTTAATTTGATTAGACCTGAAGAAAAGATAAGATCCCCTTGTACTACCCGATGGGCTTCCATACCACCCTGCAGGGAAGATTTCTCAATGGTAAATTTTGCGTGTTCATTACCATAGATGCTCCCACCATATGCGGTAGCAATATTGTTTACAAAAGTGCAATCTTGTATCAAGACATTATAATCCACCCCTGCTTGAATAATAATGGCACCACCTTTTCCATCAAGATGAAAGGTAATTACTCTGCTAACTCTTATAGTCTCTCCGTCACGAGTTCGATATTTGTTTATGATCGAAATGTATATTTTCTTGGAATTAATTTGATATTCCGTAACATTGGCCTTCGTCTGATAGTTGAGTTCTTTATTCATATTGATTACAGTCATATTGAATGGATTTACACCTGCCTTATTATCAAGAAATGTACATTTTACAATGCTTACTGATCCAGACATGTGAAAATGGGCCAAGTTTGAATCTGATATACGGATTGCTCCACCATCATAAAGAACCTCATTTCCATGAAATGTATTATTTTCCATGTGGATATTGACAGTTTTTGAACCTATTATATCTAAGGCCCTTTGGTTCCTTTGAAAAAGACAATTGGTGATGAGAAGGTGTTTAAATTCCTCGTGATACCATGGCTTTCCCTTGTCTAGAGATGTAATACCAGTGAGCTTTATTCCTATGGCCCCAGTCCTTGTAAGCTGCAAATCATATTTTATGGAAGCAAGTATTCCAAGGTCTGAACATTTCATGGCAATAAATGAACAATTATCTATGACCATTACGGGGTACTCTCCAAGATCTAAGTTGAGACCACCTGGTAGGACACTTCTTGAGTCTGTTCCATCAAATGTAGTATTATGCATATTCAGTTTGAAATCAGTATCAACCTTAATATAGACTTGTTTGTCAGCCATGAAAGTGTTCATGATATTCAACTCTGCTGTGTTACATAAAAGTTGCAATCCATTATTTCTGGGCTGGTCAGTTAAAATGACATCTGGGTCTTCCAGAAATGTCCACACAGACAAATGCATCTTTATAGATATGAATTTACATTGCATCTGGAAAAGGAAATAGATGTCCCAGACAATTTTGTCTTTATTTTGAAGATGATAATAATCTACAGATCTATCATCCATTCCATAAAGCACAAAATCATTGAACTCACAAGAATCGAAAGTCAGATAGCTATCAACTGCTGTAATGTATCCATGCATAAAAGTGATTTTGTCAAATTTGACACTTGAATCAAGTAGAGCAAACAGTAGGGAACAATTAGAGCTCACTGACAGCTTAGCCTGCGATTCTGTTGTTGTCCTGAATGTCAGTGATTTGGAGATTTTTGTCTCCTCTCCACAGAATTCTGTCTCTTCCTCAGATGGTAACATTATGACATCATCATTATTGCTCAACTTTATGACGTCATAGAGAGATTGACATGACTCACTTTGATTGCTGCATACCGCATCACCTTCTTTACTAATGAACCAAACGAATGCATCTGAAAAAGATTATATAAATGTCGAGTTGAAAACTGTACAATATAAATTCCACACAACTTAAAAAACCCTTGGGTCATCTGACCAAAGTGTTATAGAGTAGAAATGTACATGCTGGATTTCAACTTTCATACACCAGAAAATGATGAAAATACTAAAAAGATGTAATACCTGAATGTACGATAAGCCATAGTTGAGTTAAAATAAAGCTCGTAATACCCATTGTGGCAAGGTACTGGTATATAAGAGTTGCGCAAATACCAAGCGGTTCAGAGATGTATGGCTTCTTTGCAATAAAATCCAGAAACTAGTCTCTACCGTTATGGTAGATTTGGAAGCAAATGCTTCAGTGATCATACTGCGAATTTTCTAACTTCTGCTTCATCTTGGATTGTTTTTTTTTCATGAAGAACACAGCAATTTGGACAAATAAGACTAAATTAAGTGAATAACAACTTTACTCTGATCTATAAGTTTTGATTCACTTGTGACCTTCAAGTGTTTCACAAAGAAAATACACCACTAGTACTGTTAAAATGGGAAAACATTCATGTCAGATTTCTGAACTGAAACCGCCATAGAAAAATGCAACTTGACGTTGAAGAGAGCACACCTGCCAGTGACATGACTTATTGATTTCACTCCAGAATTGCAATTTGAAATTGCCGTCATGCTAGTCAAATCTTCATACACATGGGAGAAAAATACCGTAAATTTTTTTAGAGTGTAGTCACTTAGCATACTTGTTAAGCCCAAAATGGTGTACATTGGATCCAATTTTAAGGTTGCTAACTTGCATATTTTGCAAGATATGAATTATTTTCTAGTCTTGAATTTTGGTCAAGTGACATCGGACGGACAGACAGACAGACGGACGGACAGAAAGTGATGCATATGAGCCCACCGTGCATATGCACAGGTGTGCTCAAAAATTGCCATACAGATTACTACATCACAGCAAAAACTGATAAAGAGACACGTGTGTCCCTTTATGAGTTTCTGAATATAGGTCCGATCCAGTACACGAGACCAATTGGTATGGTGACACTTTGAAGCTGTGATAATTCTTATCCATCTGTATTTTGTCAAATGACAAGAGTCTCTCTCAGAAAGACAGTGATTAACTTAGGCCATTTCTAAATTGCACGATAGTTATTCTGAATAGCTTTCAGCATTCACAGTATCATCTAAAAGATATGCAGCTGTATACAAAGTGGGATGCTCAGCTGAATAAAGTCCCTCTTTGATTACGCTTCATATCCGTCTTGTTGCTAAGAAGCTGTCAAGAAACAATAGTTCATCCATTATAAGGAGTTCTAAATATATGTTGTTGTTTTTTACCATAAAAGATAAAAAGGCATTTCATAGCATTGAACCTAAAACAAATAAATACCCTTTGAAGCTAAAGTAATCTCTCTCCCCTGAGGACACTATAAAGATTCTCCAATAAATACATTGACATTGGAACACCTTCCACATTATGTCCTCCATGGATCAAATCAGAATTGTGCGATGGTCCAGACGTGACATTTTCATACATACAAACCCATTCAGGAACAAGGACTATGTCCTTATGAGCCGAAGGCTGAACTAATAACCAGCAGAATTGTGATAGGCCTGTTTGCAAATCTGGAACCCATCTTTATATGTAAGAAAATATCACATCTGGTCCATCACAGAATCAAGACATTTTAAAGTTTATGGGAATAAGAACAGGTGGTACACGAGTGGCGTGATTTTAACTCATTCATTAATTTTGGCCTTTTCATTAGCCTCTAAAAAGAAGAATCAATTTAAATGAAAGAATCAAGCGAATGTACGCTATGACCTCTAATACTGCTAGGTTTAGCATGCACTGATGCATTATTAATTTTGATATTATCTAGTCAATTATGTAAATGGCATTAAGGTTACTAGACATGTATGCTGCAAAAATCAGACCCCCTTGCATGTTTCCCTTGATTACTCTGCTGCTAGACCACCTTTCAAAAATCCCAAATTGGCTGTGCTTTAGCACTCGCCAATTTTAGGTCATGCAGATTTTCGAAAGATGGTCTAGTAGCAAAGATACTGAGGGAAACGTGCAAGGGGGGGTCTAGTTTTTGCATGATTTTGAAGCATACATGTAAGTGTCTAGTAACCTTAATTTGACGGGGGGCTCTCCATAAAGCAGCCAGAAAATTAGTGAAAGCGGTTCTAACTTTTTTCCAATCAAAATTTATTATCACTTTAGGAAATATTTACAAATAATTTCCGAATAGGGTTAATTTCCAACACATGATTGCAGTTACATGATACACCAGGAAACCAATCCAAATATTCCAATTTGTTAAGCACCACAGTTAAGCTGGTAGGCCTTGAGTATGTTCATCAGATCAAAAAATTGTAGTCAATGCAATAATTCTTGATCACCACAATATACATGTTAGTTACAACCCAGGCCAGAGAGTGTTCATGTCATTTATCAACGGTTCATGCTGCATTACAGTACAGTGGTGATGTTTTCTGTAAGCATACCACTTTCAGGCCATATCTTTGCACTTGTCAGGTAATAGAATTTTCATTTCATGATATTTTGATGGACCCTAAATAAACTTTTCAAATATTATGTGCTGAATAATGCTCACAAATGGTTCCATCTTGGTTGTTACGACAAAAGAAATACTTTGCTGTATTGTTTTCATGGAGATTTCTTCACTTTTCTGAGCCACAAAAATGTGACTCTTGCGCAACAGTGCTGTCATGCTTCAGCTGAACAATGTCAGTACAAGTGCTGTTTTTTCATAAACTGTGAGTTGCTGAGACAGGTCAGGATGGTCAAAAATAAAGAAATTCAGTCCTCACATTTTCGGGACTATGATGGAATTTACTATAGCCTTCAGCATTCTGACATGCAACATTATTTCATGACCCAGACAAAATACTTGAGAACACAGCATGTTTTTCATACCTGGCTACATGGGATCTATTCACTGTTGACTGTATGTTATCCATTTTTGCCCGATTGTACCTGAGAAACAAAGGTCACACATGGAATAACCCAGCACACTCCTATGCTAGCTGATGTCCATCCCGGGTGATGTGATTTTCCTAACAATGTCATACGTAAAGTAAAGTCCACTGAATGCGTCCTGTAAAGCTCGATAACACCCGAGTTCTGTCGCGTAACCTCCACCGAGATCTCGCTCTGACGCTTCCCTGAAATATTCAAATAAATTATATAGTGGTGTGTAACAAGTTACATGTAATGCTTTGCTCAAACCAGATCATGACCTTACAAAGTAGTAATTAGCTAAGATTTAAATCTGGGCTGAGTGTGCCTCTGCAGTACTTTCCAGCATCGATGCTGCAAAATGTTAGATGGAAAACCTTTTTAAAAATCAATTAGCTTTGACGGCAAACACAAGCTAGTAAGAAGGTTTGACAAATGACTGAAATTTCACCCTCCATTTATACTTTAATGTCATGGTTAGAAGCTGTAGTGACATTCTGCAGACAGCTTCATGGGTTGCGAAATACTTTGGCAGCTTTGTTATAGACTCAAGGGAAGTTGGTAGTTGACACTCTTTGCCGTGTCATGTCTTCTAATAAATGGAGCTCTTAGATGGATTCCATTTCATACAAGTACCCATTCTAATGGGTTGGCAAATGCTTAAACAGCTTTTGTAATAGACTCAGGGGAAGTTGGTAGCTGACACTCTTTAACCCTAAAATGATTATGCAGGGTCCGTGCGGACCCCGCAAGACATCAACAGATGCTCCTGCGGCATTTATCGGAACCTAAGAACCTATATTCCGTCTAGACCTCCATAACATCGGTCCTCTTTACCACGCAGCATAAATTTTTATCAAACCTCATTAGTTTTTATTTAACCCATGATGGAATGCCTCCGGGGCTGCGGGGTCCGCGCGGACCCCGCTGTCAATGCTGAGGGTCCTACTTCTATATCAAATGAGTTGCATCTTTCTCAAGCTCACTGAACTTTGAGGCTTGTGTCCTGGTTTGTCTGGAATCTATAACTTGTGAATATCCGAATATTGTTAGGATTCACCTATGGTCAAATCTAAAATCTCAGTACCGCGAAAATGACAAATATGGAAAATCCATTATATTGATACATTATCTCTATACCACTGCCATGCCAAAATTACATTGGTATTCATTCTACCATGTGGGATATAAATGGCTTAGGCCCTCATTTATATGAAACAACCATGACTTATCATCAGCTCTGCTTATCTTTTATACCAGATGAAAACATTTTTGGGGTCCGCACGGACCCCGCATACGCTTTAGTGTAAGTATTTTTTGCATAATCCTTTTAGGGTTAAAGGAATCTATTTAAAGAGGAAATGAAAGCAGTCTCATTGTACGTCATGTCATGTTTCTAATAAATGTAGCTCTTACACGAAATGGAATGGATTCTATTTCCTACGAGTACTCATTCCGATAATAAGACCAGTTTTAATCCCTCTCACCTGATATGTTTAAGATATCCACTTTGATCCAGTTCGTCGTATTCCACGGGTTCTGGACCACAATATGTTATGATGACCGGCTCATGTTCATACAACTCTCCGACATCAGCTTTTGGCACCGGTACAAATACATTCTGATTATTCTTCCCATAGGAAATACCTGAAAAGGTCATTGTAATCAAATTATTGTGTAATTCAAAATGAAATGCTCAGGATGTGAGAAATGAATGGCCATGTTACTTTATACAACACTGCTCAAATTAAAAAATTAAATTCCACAGCTTATCTCCTCGAAACCAATTTCTTTCGGCATATTTGCACAACACCAGAGAAGTTCCTGCTACAACATGCCACATGTGGGAAACGTCAGTGTCTCTGCCTGTGCCAGACAGTCGTGTCAAAATTGTTTCAGGCTTGAAACATATTTGTCACATAATTCAGTACACAGCTGTTGTGCATGGCCCAATGGTTATTATTAAAACTCAACGTGAAACATTTTCTACACACTAAAAATGGTAACATGTGAGACACAGACAAATGATTCCAGCTGTGTATTTAGTATATTGTTATGTGCCAGGCTCACCCTGCCTTAGTAAAACGGGTCCAGTGTACGGTCCGTCTTTTCAAATTTTGGTCTTGTCGCTGTATACAGTGTATACACAGTAAAACAGAGTAAATGGTTGACTAAAGCAAATGAAGAAAACCATAGCAACTATGTAAAATTTAACACTGACCTGATGAGAACTCTGTTCGTCTGCGAGGAATATTCTGCGCTGACTCCGCCTCTCTCCTCGCTTGTTCTAACAGTTCTCTCTTGTGACTGGCTAGAATCTGATCAGCTGACCCCTCACTGTACATTAATTTGTCTAACAATTCCTGTCGATTTCTCTGTTTGTCTTTCTTTTCTTGTAACTGTTCCTGCAGAACTTCTTGCCGCACCTACAATCAGTTTTGTCCTTGATACTTGAAAATTGATATAAAATTGATTGGGGCCAATTCACACATGGGAAAATGATTTGCTGGAAGGCCATCAGGCAACAGAGCCCTTGACCCACTTTTTACTGACAAAACGTGCCAATCCCAAATCGGTTGGAATTTTAGTTACAATGGCAATAAAACTCACTGTCATATACATATGTAACAGTGACCCTCTGATGTCATTTGTTCCTGATGTCTTCTCAGTCCGTACCTTCAAATCTGTGTCCACCTTGCCTGATCAGCTACTCTATCTATTTTATGCAAAGCCATTACCCATTGCTACTGTTATAGCAGATTTCAACCTCTTGTGCCTGCGACTCTGTTCATTACATATACATTAAAACTTGCATTACCAATAACATATTAGCTATCTCCATTACTGGCTGTCTGTGGAAAGTGAGCGAGAAAAAAACAGACGTGCAGAATCATTACATCATTCAAACATTTATATAATTTTTCAACACTTTTGTCATGTTTTCATGCGGAGCAGAAGAACTGACCTGTTCTGTGATTTCTCTTTCCATTTCAATCAGATCCTCTAAATATTCTTCTTCTTTACTCAACTTGTTTCGATTCTTCTTGATCTGGTCTTGATTCTCTTTCCTGAACACCAAAGTGATCACTTCATTAATTATCAGGACACTCCTCCCCATATGTCATAATCCATGAATGTGTACAAAAGCAGTCGATTTAGGGGCCGTCCATAATTGTAGACATTTTCCTTTATGATAATTCCTATCATAACTCTTCGACCCCCTCCCCCTCCCCCCTCTGCTTACGATAGTCAAATGACGACTCACAAGAATGATTTTGCTTGAGTAATTTATTATCAAAAACAAAAGAAACAAATAACTTGTTAAACTATGCAAATCAAATC
>JAAUYA010235851.1_pt1 | contig 10042 bp, 6 predicted proteins | sample 7278161 | NCBI WGS metagenome assembly JAAUYA01 (sample SAMN14350120, study PRJNA611818) | marine sediment metagenome | isolation source: surface marine sediment (3m) | place: French Polynesia: Moorea | collected 2018-08
CGTAACAGGCTGTAAGACCACCGTAACAGGTTGTACTTCCAAAGGCTCTGGACAAATCTTATTAACTTTGTTAAAATTCAATAAAACTTATAGGTTGTTTTATTGAACATGCATTTCAAAAGACAGATTTCCTTTTTCCCACAGACTTATGCAGATATGACATGTTTTAGATATCAGAGGACTATTTACCTATCTTCGCACCTACTATTTTGCCAAATGTGCAACTACACTCATGAAAAAAAAGAAACTCCTCAAACGCACGGTTGTTTAAAATTCGCCACATGATCCAATAGACTAGATGGCAGTTAACAGTTAATCGCCATCTAGTCATAGCATTCATGTTATGGAACAATTTAGTTGCACATTTTATGAAATAGTTAGTGCAGAGATATCCTTTTGACACTCTGCAATGCATGGATCTATGTTTTATTCATTATGGCTATTTGTCCATGTTTTTCAGCTACAAGCCTCCTGGGAAGTTTCATGTTCCTCCTGCTGATTCTAGTGAATACAGCTCCACCTTCCGCAGCTGCAGTTCCTAAACTAGGTAAATCCTTTTTTCATAACTATGCTAGACCTAATCCCAACCCTGACCCAAGACTAATTCTGAATTCATTTTTTTTGTTGCCAAAAAACTACTTTTATCTAATAAGATTGTCCAGTGCATTTTCCCTCATTGCCAGTTGACTAGTTTTTCAAAATACAAAAGAAATACCTTCTGAAGTTGTTATAAAATTTCTAAGCTGCTTAAAAATGTACGGTAATTTCAGACCATGCCATTAAAACTCTGACTTACACATGAAGAGGACATTTGTCATCCTCTGAACTAATAGGAAGCAGCATCTGAAGTTCCATTAGATTTATAAGGAGCTTCAGAATTCTAATCCATTTTAAGAAACTGCTAATTAGCCAGACTCTTTCTGCATGTCTGACGCATGGTCACAGAATATAACGTCTGGCGCATGATTTTGAAATCTTGCAGCTGACGCCTGATTTCGAAATGTTGCGTCTGGTGGGCATCTGGTGAGCGTCTGACGGGCGTCTGACGCAATGTTTTGAAATCACACGTCAGGCGCAATGTTTCAAAATCAGGCGTCAGGCGCAACATTTCAAAATCTTCCGCCAGGCACAATTTTCCGATTTTCGAAATGTTGCATCTGACGGGCGTCTGGCGCAATGCTTTGAAATCACACGTCAGGCGCAATGTTTCAAAATCAGGCGTCAGGCGCAACATTTCAAAATCTTCCGCCAGACGAAATTTTCTGTGACTATGCGTCAGACGTGTATCATGAGTGGCATAGTGTAAGAGTGGATTTACTTTGCAATCATTGCAAGAATAACAACATAAAGCAGTGCCATCACAAGGCATTCAAAATATACATTTGGTGTGGAAACGAAATTCCCTATTCCGTTCTAATTATTTCCTAGGTTTGCTGTATGCGTTTAATATATTCATCATTGTGATGTCTCTCTGTCTGTCTGCTATTGTCGTAAATACAATGAGGCGAGGAGACAAAAAACAACCAGTTCCAGCCTGGGTCCACTGGGTAAGACAGCTTATGTATAATAAAAGGGTCTCTTTGGCTAACACTACAATTTACCAAGCATTATTCACCACTTCATGTATATCTGATTCTAGATTAAATTGCTATTCTCTAGATTAATTTTTTTAAAAATACATGAATACTACAGACTGTATGTAACTGTACTCAATAACATGAATCCTATAAGGATTGGGTGTCCAAATTATTGAATAGCATTGATGTATTTTTCAAAAATAATCTAGAGAATTGCAATTTAATCTAGAAACAGATATATGAAATCCACGTTGCAGCTACACTCTATGTGGAATCCTCAACCTTTACTCAACTATTGTTTTTGTATACTTTTCAAAGATGATCTCATGGGTAGACAACCTTCTTCGTGAGAGTGTAGGTAAAACTGCACCATGCAGAGTACTTTGTTTTAAGAGCGTAGGCCATACATTTCATATGTACTCAGCTTAACAGCTTAACCTCCAATAATTGTTCATCTCAAATCAAATGAATATCTAAGTGACAGGTCACACTATGAATTGCAAATACATACAGCAGATTGTATTCAAGGGAAGGAAAACAACAGTGATAAATCAGCTGTGCAGCTTCATGACTGCTGTGCAGGGTATTGTTGATAAAATAATGGAGCTGTCTACCAACCCCTCTTAATTACACATTTCTAGCATCCCAATGTGTCAGGAGAAGAGACTTTTATCACACTATTCAGTCATCTACCCAGACATCTAAGTAATCAGTATTGAAAACCATGAAGCTAACATATAGCCAGAGGCACATAATTCATCAACATTATAGCAGCTTAAGGGGACCAGTGGTGGTCTGAAAAGCAAATAATTCGCTCTTCAACGACATAATGACCCAGTCTCAAATTTTCAGAATTAGGTCATAACCTCTCGAAATACCTCAATACATGCCTAAATAAGGTACCCCTCTCCAGAGATTTTTTACCACTGGTGATCACCTTAACTATGATCTGTTTGAAAAAGGATCATGCCCCTATATTAGGGGTCTAGATGACCTTATTAAAGGTACCCAATTCATACAGTCAGTGGCATTGACCCAGACCCTAGATGTCTGAACACTGTTGGAGATCCTTGAAGGACCATCTGAAATATATTTTTATATTCTGTTGCAGATTTTTCTCGACTGTCTCGGCAGACTCATTCTCAGTGATTGTGAAGTCCCAAACAGAAAACATCGGCAGCAACCCATGCCTGAAAAACCACCACCACCAGGTGGCGACATGGAATCACATGACATGCAAAACACAGGCAACCATGAACAGCTCAAAATGAAACTGATCTCTACTGAACAAGACAAGTCACCCGTGGATGAAAAACAACCAGACAGTTTAGTAATAGTGGCAATCAGATCCCTTTTCACATTAGAAAAACTTCTATTTTCCATTGAACATATATTACAAAAGATAGCGGAATGTAAAACAGAGAAGTCAGCAAGTTCCATGGTGCCAGATTTCAAGTTCAAATGGCGTCAGATTGCTCTAGTGATGGACAGGATATTCATGATTGTTTATCTTTTCATTGTAATTATCTCACTGATAGTTCTTCTTCCAAGACCACAGTAATAGAAACATCTGATAAGAATGAGTCGCATTATTTATCCTACTGTTGTTAAGGTGGTCCTAGGGGGTTATCGCAGGTGTCCAGATAGCCATGATCTGAGTGAATGCCATCATCTGTATGATTTGGGCAGGCATCTATAGCAGCTTTAGTTTGTATCCTATCTGACTCCGCTTCGCGTCGTCAGATATGAACAAAGAATCTGGCTTGAACCCGACTCCCTCTCATCAAATAAGTCATATAATCATGCAATGCCCTGGTTTGAACTGGTTCATCATCACCTTGACAGTTATGACTACTCTGACTAGGCATGGAAGATATTTCTGCCATGACTCCATATTGAGATACCTTAATAATGCAAAACTCAAATCTTTGGAGAATCAGTATCTTCAAGGAGGAATCTTCCATTGGTATTGATACATTCTCTTCATTTGTGACCGCTTGATGAACTGAGTATTTCATCGTATAAATGCCCCTACTGCAATATATAGGGAATTTGCCCATCCTTTCAAGCTTTGAACTTGAGAAGTTGTGGTAGTAACATAAAAATACATATTATCTGATTCTAGATTAGATTGCTGTTCTCTAGATTATTTTAAAAAATACATGAATACTATGTAAATGTGCTCAATAACGTGAATACTACTATGTAGAAGCCCCTTATAGCATTCATGCATTTTAATTATTAACATGAAGGAACAACCAATAACCCAGAGAATTGCGATTTAATCTAGAATCAGATACATTTTCCAAAGAGATGAGAAACCTTGTTTTGCATAGTGTATACTAAGGATGTAATGGGCTGATTTTCTATTTTATTGAGTACAAGCCTTTAAATTTAGACATGTTCAATTGGCTGCAAACATTGCCAAAGTCATTAACAGATTAAATAGACTATTAAACATATGAGAAATTACCAGTATATAGAATGAGACATGAATTGTCCACAAACATGAAATGCCACTGGCCAGAAGCTGGCACAGACTTACAGGAAACTATAATCCATTTTCCAGAATTCCTGAGAATTTGTGTGGGCTATTACAGGATTATCCATTTAGCCCAGAGGACCTATTATTGTTGAGTATGAATGGTTTTATGAGTGATACAGGTTTTGCTCTGATAGTTTATTTATTTGAGTGATGAATGTATAAGATGAGTACAGGATAAGTGACAGGTGAAGGCTGGTTCAAAGTGATTATTCTAATAACATGTTACATTGGAAACAAATAAATACTACTCATCTTGCCCCCTTCTTGTCATAACATGCCTACACTAACTGAGTATCATCTTTTTTTTTGTACTCAACCTGCCCACTATTAGTCGAGGAGCCAAACTGAAAAAAGTGCGTTATTAAGGGAGATAATTGGAGCGTCAAGGGCCCAACTAAAAACCTGTATATTTTGAATGATTCTATAGAGTGATATTCCCACTTATTTCCAAAACTTGCGCCCCATACAGTTATCAGGACCACCTCAGGATTCAAAATCCAAAGCCCAAAACTGACCCTGGCTCCTCGACTATTAGTTCATTTCATGCGGAAAAAAATCCTTTATCTACCCCTCTTAAGTTTTATATTGAATAAAAATATATTTTGTTGAAGTTATCAGTGGCAAGCTATGACCAAGAACTTTGTGTATCATTTTGAAGTAGAAGTAATCTTTATTTAGACTAAGTCATGTTAAGTGGATAAATGATTACTGAACAAGTACTCAATAGCAATTATCAGTGATTGACATGATTAACATGTCTGTGATTTGCCAATGAAAAACATAAACTGATGAGTAATGTGTCAAAGTGATTTAAAATTTGTAACATCATGAGCAATCAAGCATGGTCATAAGACTTTTAAAATCTTAACAAGGATTGCAGGGCACGTCCATGTAAATGACCTCGAGCTTGCGACCCAGATTTTGATCTCTCCATGTCACACCTGTTCGGTATATGCCATAAAGAAGTTTGGGTTCCCACGTAAGATTTTACCCAAACTGCTTCGTGGCAGATACCGAACAGGTCTAACATGGAAAGATCAAAATCTGGGTCGTAAGGTTGAGGTCAATGACATGAACGAGCCTTGAAATGCCTGTTAAGAATATCGTTGGGGGATATCAGTATTGATCTTGGACTCTTTTGATTGATTTCTGATTTGTTTGTTATAATTGTTTGCTCCAAAACTGTTTTGTAATTATTAAAATAAACAACTATTTAGCACATCATTTGATAACCATGATTGCCCTTTACTTTCCAGGACGGTGAAAATCACTACGAACCCATTGAATATAACAATGGCCAGTCTGCAAACACCAATGGTTCATCGAGCCACGGTCAAAATGTTGCCCGACCACGACCCCGTGCCAACAGGTGAATATCAAACAATTTCAGTAACCTTGCTGTTTTTCTACTGTTTTCATGGGACTTAACAAATAACAATAAGCTAAAACAGCACACTTTCCCTTTATAAATATTTGCTGGTACTCAAAAAAAAGCAATCCTTTCTGTTATAAAGTGTTGTTTTTTTGCTATTTGAACCTGCACAAAACAAAAATTAAACAGAACTAATTGGCTAAATGGTATCTAGAATTTTAAAAGGGCCCCATCCTTGCAGATTGCCAACAAAGGCCATTTAAACTTAACTAATTGTCTGATTTTAGGGGAGGTACTCAGCCTGGCCCTATCCAGATGCCCCCTGGTAGTGACGGCGCAAACGGCAAAACCAGCAACGGAAATGCAAACTTGATGAGCTTCGACGACGACAATACGGAGAATGAAAGACGATTATTTAGTGGAGCGGGGGGATTGTATGAACCAATGTGGGTCGAAGGTCAAGGACTCGTTGATGCAAGCTCAGCCAATCAAAATAACGATGACGATTTCATGGATTTAGGCGCCCCCGGGAACTTACAAATCCGCAGTTCAAGGAATTACGATGAACGTACTCAGGGCCTTACAAATTCAGGGGCTTCAGGGTCCGAGCCACCAGAATTACCTTCTACGATAGGGAGGCAGGACTCACGATCAATTAAAATCAAGGGATTTTCAAGTACAGAGCCACCGACTGCTGTCAGCCCTATTGGGGCTAATCCCCCTTCCGCGTCCAGGAGATTTGAGCGGTCAGCCAGTTTACAGACTCCCCCTACTAGTGGTGGACAGGATCCTGCTGCTGTCCAGAGGGCGCACTACCTTCCCCGCCAGGCATCAACCCCGACAGCTGCCACCCCTCAGAGGAGGGTGAGCTCACCCATCTCAGGAACCACGCCTCGCACCCCCTCGGGTAAGATTGATCACAATATTTTGGATAAATAACGATAGTGTAGTTCTAATAGATCCTAATTTAAGTAGAAATAGAATCTATCTCAGTATTAATGGAACCTTAGCTAGCCATCCACATGCATGTAGATGGATGCGAGATTCAGGGTGGTCATGTTCGGAGATGGCTTTCTCTCTCTTAAAGCTATAAAGTAGGAATGCCTCGAAATAGAAGCTGTTTGGGTCGTGAAAGAGAGAGAATAGTTAGCCAAGGAGAGGAAAAGCTGTAGAAAAGATGTAGAAACATGAAAGAGAGGGTGATGAGCTGAGAATAGAGTGCTGATGAAAATGAGAGATTTTCACCAGGACATTATTTAGGAGACTGCAGTTGTGCTGCATCTTCTATTGTAAGCAATCGGGTGATACCGATCTTCTCTTTGTTTTGCTTCTTCTTGTCGGAACACAATTCAGATCTCAAGAATGGGCTGATATTCCATGCAGTGGGTTTGATGTGTGAGATTTGCTCACACCCATTCAAATGCACTGTGCAGTCTCCAATGTTGTGCTTCAGCAAGAAGCACACGTTTAATTTTTCAATTTGTTGCAGATGGAGCATCTGGAGCTGTGGGAGGGAGAAGTTCATCACACACACCCAGAACCCCAATATATGATATGTGAGTTACACTCTCAGATAATGTTCTCCATTTGAGACATATCTTATTATAAGTGGACTGTGCACTTTTGTAATTAGTAGCCAGGTACTGAGTTTTATTGGACTAGATGTATTTTGGCAGAGTTATGGCCATTTATATGAAAAGTGTTTGAATTTCTACAAAAAATGGTTGTATCTCTGTCTAAAATGGTGAAGGTTTTTTTTCTGTCTAAAATGGTTCTATTTTCAATCCAAAACCACTGTTAGAAAGCTCTCAACGAGTTCTGATCATCCCTGGATGATGCATGGGGGTGCGCTTATTAGAGCAGGCGCACACATTGGCAATAATATGGTACATTCAATGCTCTTCTCAATGCAAGTCAAGTTGACATTCAAAGCTTTGGACAAAATATTTAGACCTGTGATTGGTTGCAGGTCTAACTTGCCAGCCAAGATGAGAGAAGCGCTGGGATTGGACGAGGGAGGGGACGGGGTGTACGGCTGGAACGCGCCTCCTTGTGACGAGAGTGACGCACCCCCTCCTTACATACCCCGTAATGCCTTCAACAGAGGGGCGCAGAAATCACTTAAACAGAGTCAGGTATAGTCTAAGTTCTTTATTAAGTAACACAGATAAATCATAGGATTGCTATTATGCAGTTGGTAGGTATTCCAGTTAACCAATGGCATCCTTTCTATTACACATGAAATGAGTCCTCTATTTCCGGCCACCGTCACAGTCTGCACAAACATTAGGACACATGGGGCACAGGTAGTCAGAACTGAAAATAATGCAAATGGATAGTGAAACTCATATCGTATCGTATCGAAACTCATTTTAGAAATCTCTGTGACCAATAGGTCAATCATGCCAATTTCAAGGACAGTGTAACCAGGCTAACAAAAAGTGGGTAATCACCATGGGTACATGATGTACCTAAACATATGTTAATGGTTGCTACACACCCCACCACACACCAATGTATGACCACTGCACTTCGAGCTGGGTGTCCATTTGATGAGGGGTATGGGTAGCAATTATTCACTCCATCTGATACCGATAGATGGTTAGCTCGTAGACTAGTACTACAAGATGCCATGACAGGCAGGGGCTTCTGATTAATGAAGTGGTGAGAAGAAGGTTCCACCTGCCTGGCACACTACGATTTTCAAACAAACCGGGGATATGGTACAGAGCTCTAAGATGCTTTAAATAATTTTTCAACCGATCAATTCAAAACTGAGGGGGGGTCTATACTTTTTTCCGTAGACTGTAATCGAGCATTTTAGAAAACTGTAGACTGTAAAATGGGCCCCAATTTTTGTCCGTAGACTGTAGAAAGCCAAAAAGTGGTCTGGAGAGACAATTTTTTCAATCCTGTAGCCTGTAAAGAGGATTTTTTCAATACTGTAGACTGTAGTCAGACCCCCTATAGCCCCCCCCTCAAGACTACAGTACACATTTACCTGCATACTTCCTTTACACAGCAGGGAATGTCGAACAGACAATTCCAAAACCCATAGTCTGGACAATTCCACTGCTTGTACCGACATACACCACCAGCAGCAATGGGTTGTACTTGTATTAAGATTCCCAGCATGATGGTAAACAATACAATACAAGTCATACTCTTGGCATTCATTTTCTGTTGGAATTTTCAAATTGACTAAATCACTTGGGCAGAAATATAAGTAATACATGTTATTTAAAGGAATGAAGATGGATGAGCGTTGATACATCTCCCACACCCATCTGCCATCAATTCCTGCATACATTTTCACACCCACACATATTTCACAATTTGGAAAAGAAATTGTCCATGAACCTTTTAGTGAGCCATAGCAGCTTTACCTAAAAGCACAGGGATCATGTTTTTTGGCCAGATGACTAACCCTCCAGTGTACTAAAATTTTTTGATTCGCCACAACAAATGCCAAACAGATTAGGACACACAGACAGATGGGGTTGCTTGTATTGCCTCAACTGCTGATGGGAGATATAACTAAATAAAAAACTTTTTTTACGATACCAAAGATACCATCTCCTGGATTCTATTTATTGTTATACAATTTCAAGGAACCGTGTAATCATTTGACTCGAAATAATAAATGACTATTTATTGCAGGTTGAGTTATTGAAGCAGGAAATGTCGCACACAGGAGGTGTTAAAGTTATGATGAAACGCACAGATTGTCATCACACGATAGCGCTGCTAGATATAGACAATAAAGTCTGGTAAGATTTATTAAACTTGATAGTAATATGACAGCAATTTAGCTGGACCATAAATGTTTATTAAAACATATGTATGTAGACTGTGATTAGGATTTATTCTTCGAAGTTGAAAAAATCCTTTTCGTGGGGAATGATTTGGCCAATACACGCAGGGCCTTATCACCCTACTTTGTGCATACCGGTAGGCTCAGCTATCCTTATTCTGATATATCCACATTATAATGAAATTTAAATGATTTCTTTCATGCTTCATTATTTAATTTAGGATCGCGGGCTGGAACCAGAAAGCGCGGCCATTCCTTCACAGCGCATTACATGTTGGGGACAGACTGGTCTGTGTCAATGGGCAGGTAATATTCGTATAGAATGATATTTATATTTTAAATACCATTGAGACGATCTGCCTAAAATCGGAAAGTCTAAGGAAAAACGCGTTAATCACACTGCTGGTTTACCTCAGCATATCAAATCATCCGAATGGGCATCCCTCATAGGCCCATAAGGCTGGGGTCAAAGGTTACAAATGAGAGCTGACTACCTTAAGCAGCATGACACTCAGCCAGTGCGCAAAAAGAACGTTAACGGCCCGGATGGTGCAAAATATTTTTTCTCTGTTGAAGGGGGTAAATTCTTTTTGATTGTCTCACTATTATAGGGAAAAATTAATTCGCAACTCCCGGGCCATTAACTTTCTTTTTTGACCACTGTAATGTCGAACTTAAAATGATAGTTTTTGAGCCCACCTGTGCAAGTTGCACGGTGGGCTCATATGCATCAC
>JAAUYA010019169.1_pt1 | contig 10027 bp, 9 predicted proteins | sample 7278161 | NCBI WGS metagenome assembly JAAUYA01 (sample SAMN14350120, study PRJNA611818) | marine sediment metagenome | isolation source: surface marine sediment (3m) | place: French Polynesia: Moorea | collected 2018-08
GACCTTGTAATATAATGACCTTTTGACCTCAACATTTGACCTTGAGGTGACCTTTGACCTTGATTTTATAAAGGTCATTTAAAGGTCAAGATCAGGATCATCGCAAGGTAAAATTTAAAGGTCAAGGTCAGGATCTTTTCAAGGTTAAATGTCCAAGGTAAAGGTCAAGGCCATGACCTACGAACAGTAAGATGACTGTAGAGTAATACAATGACCTCGTGAGCTTGTAATATAATGACCTTGTGACCTCAGCATTTGACCTTGAGGTGACCTTTTACCCTGAACTTTGAATTTTGTGAAGGTAATTTCAAGGTCAAGGTCCGGATCCTTTCAAAGTCAAATGTCCAGGGTAAAGGTCAAGGCCATGACCTATGAACAGTAAGATGACTGTAGAGTAATACAATAACCTTGTAGGTGACCTTTAACCTTGAATTTTGTGAAGGCCATTTAAAGCTTAAGGTCAATATAATCTCAAGGTCAAATGTCCGCAGTAGAGGTGAAGGCCATGACCTACGATAGAGGCCATCCACCAACACCAGGCTATGGCACACTACTATACTGGAATCACCCCCTGCAATATTTGTCTATTTTCCAATTTCTTTACTGTGACTTATTTGCAAAGTGTAGGGACAAGGTTTTTGCTGAGAGGCCACCATCATGGGGAGCATCTTGTAGAGTAATACATTCCAATAAAATTGTGATGGAATTACTCCAATGACACAAGGTTTGTGAGCATGGTGGAGATGAGTTAAATAGACCTCCCCAATGGTGGCCTTAACTGCCACTGGGTCTTTATCTTACTATAATTTGAGTTGCGTGACGGACTCTGTCAAGGGCGCTGCTACCGTGTACACAAATGCAAACATAACTCTGCAAGGCCTTGGAGCCAAGGTCCGTGTCCCTATCTGAAAACTGCTGAGTGGAAATTGAGATCAAAGGCCCTAACACTGGGGGATATTATCAGTACCCAGGGCACAATGGATGTAAAAACAACACAGTCCGTCACAGTCTGTCACTTTGTAAAGGTGTTGATGCCAAGTGACATGACGTGAGTTGCCTTTGTGCTACCACATACCTGTAACTATAAATAGGCATGTATTATTGGAAAATCCTCAGTGTGGGGTGATTCGTGTCCCCCTAATTTTGGCCTAGCGGCGCCCTTGTTTACATCAATAAAAATGGCTTTTAAATAACATACTATATTTACCCAAAAATAAGCGCATGTGGTTATATTCAAAGGATAGGTTTGCATCATAAGATTTACTATTAATATACATGGTTGCCGGATATTCCGTACTGGGCTATGTTTACAGAATGTTAATGTTACAAATACCACCACAAAAATGCCATTATCATACATTCATAGATGATGGAATGTAGTAGAAATGTGTTTCAAACCAATTTAAAAGTCTGAAGGGTATAAGTAGGCCTGCTATTTTATGGACAGAAATCCTGCTACAAACAGGAAGTTCGTCCAGTAGGATTGCGCGTGGCAACCAGTAATTCTGTTAACAGACTGTGGGTCATTGCATTACAGACAACTGATTTCAGAAATAGAATAATATTCTACAATAGAATATTAAGTAGTAGATTGGAGTTTATTTCTTGCTGATCATAAGTTTCCAGCAGGGAAAGAGGTCCTTGCATCATAGACAACCGATTGCTCTGACAAGACATATGTTATAAAAAGTTATGATTATTGTAACAAACTATTATTACTTATACCTTCTTCAATCTCCCTGAACTCGCCAGTTTGAACATTGAATCCAACAATCCTCCCATTCTTTTCCTGGATTTTCCACAGGTCTCTTCCATGGTTCTTCTGCCAAAGCCCTTGTCCTCTTCCTACAACTGAAGTAATGGTTTCTTTAAATGGCTTACAAATGTACTGTGATGAACTTCCCCCAATATCTCATCTGAGAAACAAATTTTGCAATAGAGTGCTCATTTCCAGAGTGCATATTACATAGATTACAATAACCACATCAGTAGACAATGAGTTAATTGGAGTCTGGATGTTTATAGTCTATAACATTTGTTTGGTAGTATTAAGAATAATATATGGGCTGCCCATGAGAAGCCCGGTCCAAAGAAATCACATACATATTATTTATCTAGCAACAAATTTTAACTAGAATAACATTGTCAATTCCAGACATAATTTAAATAATTTGCATACCTTTTGAAATTCGTATTGGGTCATGACGTGTGGAATTTTCTATGCCAGTGGTTGCATGAACCTGGGACCTAGAATTGGAAATTGATTATTTCGGTAACAACCATATGTTGAGATTTGAGCCATTTAAAAATGAGACAATAATTTGACTTATATATTGTGACTGTTATTTATTGTAAAAAAACAGGTCAAATGTCTGGTCTTTTTTTTTTTTAATTTTTGTAGGTAGCTATTACTTAGGTTTCGTCCACCTGTGAACGGACCAAATGATACCTGGCCCTGTGTCTTGTCGCTGGCCAGAGCTCTGTGGTTTGTTGGAGACCCCACCTCGCTGGCATGCCACAATATATACAAATATGTGTGATTTACCTGGCATTCTCGAACATGATGGAGCCATGATCAAGGAAAATCCCCACTCCAATCGGAAAACGACTTCCAACCTCCTAAAATAATAGTAAAAAGGTAAACTGAAATTTAAGATGAGATTTACTTATTTGCAAAGTGCTTAAGACAAGGGAGAATTAATGGTGTCCTATTCTCAAAGGATAAATGTTCATCTGGACCTGTCATAGTAAGGAGGTAAAAGACTATTGCATTTAATTTGATGCAATCACCAATCTAAAATTCCCTGTGTTTTAGCACTTGGGAATTTAAGTCTCTGCCTTATGCAGTGGACCTATGGTCCAACATTCTTGCCATGCAGTAAACAATTATTGGGGAATACCCCCCTTTTCAGGGGATTCAGTGTAAGTCTTTCACAGGGTTCTGAAGGGGTTTTAAATTTAAATTTCAATTTAAAAGGGCTCTAACAGCGCTGGGATGTGTGAAGATGGTAGCTCCATGGCAATAATGTTGGACCATAGGTCCACTGCAGGGTTAATAGGCAAGAGATTTATCAACAATATCCAGTGGTAATTTGTTTCATCATGTGGAATGATGCTGCCATGAAAATAATACCTTAACTCCTTCCACTTGGTATCCACTTGGTATTGTGTACTTAGAGAGGACGTGCAGGCCCTCCAATTCCCCCAAAATGGGTTCTGGTCGCTTCATCAATGTCAGAATCTGAAATTACAAACCTATACAATTAACCACAAAATAGTTATTTCTATAATGTGTATGACGAATATAGATCCAGACCCTGTGTCAACTTTTTACAATTGGTATGTATCAAGCATTACCCCCATTTAAAAGCTATAATAGAAATATGGTACAGTGCTATGAGTGTGGTATATATAATTGCATGGATCCATATATCTTGGTTTCTGAGTGACGCTACCTGTCATAGAATTTTGGCTCAAAAGCTTTGTATATATGCTATGACTGTCTGGGGAAAACACTACAAATGGTTGACTGGTAATAAAACATCAATAATAATATCTATAACAACATTGCTACTTTAATTTGTCCAAGGGTGTTCTTGACTCTCATATTTAGGTAACCTAAGATGTAAAATATTTACTTACCCCTCCAACTCCCTCAATGCAGTCACCAGGATCCCTGTAATTGAAAATGAACAAATGTGTAATTCTAAGATACTGTGGATCCACTTTTAAATGCTAGTGTACTATGACTATATGATTGGATATATAGGGTATAATATTATTACTTCCCCATTTTTTATTTGTTATTGCATTGTGCACATAAATAATGGTACCAATATACTATAGTGTTAAGTTGTACTAATACAGGGTTTGGATCCTCTTCCACAGGCTGATAATAGCTACCTACCTGTGATTGCCACATTTAATGCTGGATGTTGTTGTATCAAAGGTCCAACAGTTACCCTCATGGAGGAAACATCCTCTCTTTGCTTGGTCAACCTGCAAACACAAACCCTCAATGACTCTTTTGGGTTTGGGCCATCTAATCATGTGATCCGCTACTACATTAAATAACATATAGAATGCATGCATTTTCCCAAAAGGGGTTCCTCAAAGAACTCAATGTATAATCACCCAAAGAGCCTGATATCCAAATTATTCCCCACCCATTTTGATCCCCAGATATTGCCAAATTCATCCTGCGGGGGCAACACTAGTATGGAGAGATGATTTTTTTCTTAGGTATTTTAAAGTCTGACTGGTCAGCCCAATTTGGACACCAGTTCGTTGGTCTGTAATATGGAAAAACAGTTTGACTGATTCACTGTGGACCCCTGACAAAGAAAGGAACATTAATTCACATATGGATTTTTGCTCAGAAAGCACAAGATTTTACTCTATTTGAAGAGGCATACTGTGGCGACATAACATGTATTCCTGATGAAAAGACTCCCACCATATATATTCGGTTCTACCCATCAGTGGATTTTGTATTCCCTCTAGCTCTATCCAACTGGTTAACTGTAAGTTCCACCATTTCAAAATTTTTGCAGACACCAAGTTCATAACAGAGCAGTTCTCCTGTGTCCAAAACATTTTATTAATTAAACCTTCTCAACTATAACATAGTTATAGTCAGGTCGCCAACAGGGGTTCTTTCTGGGTAGAACCCACTACGTTTCTTAGTGATGCTGTAAGGAAATCTTTGAAAAATGCAACTTGACGTCGGCAATGAGCCCTACCTGTCACAGCAATAGCCTCAATCTGCCCAGTATTCATGAACACTAAACATTGACTCATAAAAGGTAGAGCATGTATTGATACTTTTAGAGATATGAATTATTGTTCAGTCTGAATTTTGGTCAAGTCCAGACAGACAGACAGACAGAAAGCGATGCATATGAGCTCACCACAGGTGGGCCCAAAAAAAAAACAAAAAAAAAAAACAGATTATGTCAAAAATAAATGGAGCAAAAATCCTGAGCGTAACATGACTGGTACAAAAGGTACAGGATTTTGGTATCGTGACCAGTGTTCACATCTAAATCAAATGTGAGCTACTGTTTTAGACATTGAACTTTGTGCATGATAACTAACCATTATTACAGAAAAAATACCTATTGGCCACAACAGATTAAATACAAAATACAAAACAGTTTAAAACCAGTAGACACACTTACCATTATAGCATGTTTCTCAGGTAAAGTATCCTTCAACTCTGCTTCAATTATTGCTCCTATTTGTCTGTCTAATTCCATGATGAATCTTATCTGTTAAGAAATTGTAAGAATATCTGTTAAGGTAGTGAATGACAATGAAAGTTCACCAGTGTTTTGTTGGAGTAACATTGTTAAAATTTATTTTCATGATTTTGTAAACCTGTTTTACATTTCCAGAAATGATAAAATTTGTAGCATCTAACATACCGGCTGGTGTGTTTTATCAAACTTACCACACATGCAGGGCAACCAAAATAACGACCCTCATAGTTGTCAATATGATGGTGGGAATGCCACCACTTACACGTCCATGTACGCGGCTAAAATATAAATAGATCTCACTTTATGACCAACATTTAAGACAATTCTAGCAGAGGGTATGTATCGTATGTACGATCCACACTGTGTATGCTAAAGTAGTACCACTGGAAGGAGCACCCCTACACAAATTGCATTTATAGACAAATCCATTTAATGAATTTAGACAGTTGCACTGCCCTTAGTCCAATCAATCTGCCAGATGATGCATTTTGAAGTTGCCTCATTCAAGTAGACTAACCTGAGGGTTACATCCTACTGTCATGCTTCTTGCTTCAACAAGTCTGAAATTAGAGGTGATCATACAATTACAAGGCCAAAGGTTGTACTTGCAATAAGTATGCAACAAAACCTTGAACCACCTTGGCTACGGGCAGCGACAAGACAGGGGTCCATACAGGGGTCCATTCTGCCTTTTTACACCCACAATTATGTAAGAACAGTATTACTAGGGAAGTGCTTGCTAGATAATGGGATATTTACTTACTTGTTTTCCACACTTTTCCTATGCCGGAAATCGCCGTGCCTGATAGTGGTCCTCTTTAGCTTACTAAAGTAGTAATTTGCCAGCTCTTCATCAATGGCATTATGTCTGACTGTAGTAACAAGTTCATAATAATTTCTGTGACAGCATGGTGGGATGACAAACAGGATCAGTTTTTCATCAGAGGAGGTCCTCCTTACAACCTAGTTGTGAAAGAGATACAATATAAATTAATAATGTTACATGCTGCCCCCTTTTAACTTTCCCTCTTGACCAGCATTACAAACCATTTACCATGCTGCCAGTCAGAGGCTGGGGCCTCCTGCTGGTTGTCGGAAAAAACCTGACCTTCCCCCCCCCCCCCCCACAGAGCCATGGCTCCGGAGGGGATGGACGTCTTGGAATGCTGGACACTTCCACTGTACAAGACTGAATATGAACTGTTCAGTGCTTTATTGACCTATCCCAAATAAATTTAAAAATCTCAAAACTTACCCAGTTTACAAAGGGTGCCATGGAGAATTGTTGCTTGTTGAAGATATATTGTCTAGCTATCACAATAGGGATCATGTTGATTTGGAGAGGTGTTAGTCGAAGCCGCTTTATAAACCGTGCAATCATGATTTCTGCCGTTTTCGCTGTCTCAACTGGAACATGCTCTTGCAGTTCTACAAAGTTATGTAAATGATAAGAAGTAGTTTATTGTATGGACCTGGCTATATTTTCAGTCTAACCTTTAAATGGTCATAATGTTTCAACTGATTTCAATGCTTTAACTTCTGGCTGCCAGCTCTTGAAGATCTCATACAAAAAGAGGGCGTGAAAAAGATGTATCACTCATGCCTGGCTAATACAATGATGTTTGCAGGACAAATGATCAGGTGCCTGACTTTTCCCGCGCTCCCGGATGTGACTAGATCATGTGGGTAGCATTGAAGCTCAGTGAGTGACTGCCACACATAAAATAAATCTATTTTACCTCCTTCATGAAAGCAAGTTCCTTCAAAATACTTCATATGGCTGACCCTTGATTTCATTAGTTTTCTCTCCGCCTCGCTGAAAGAAAATTATGGCATTGTGCAATAAACCATTACAGCTGTGAAATATTGAACTATCATCAAGAAACCAGGTCTGGCTACCGGCGCCATTGCATAATCCAATCAAACAATGATATATAATCCAATCAAACAATGATATATCACGATTTTAAGAAAAGAATTGTTTACTGTATATGGTGATTTATACCTGAACTCCTGAAGTAGTAGTGCAATAAACCATTACAGCTGTGAAATATTGAACTATCATCAAGAAACCAGGTCTGGCTACCGGCGCCATTGCATAATCCAATCAAACAATGATATATCACGATTTTAAGAAAAGAATTATATTTACTGTATATGGTGATTTATACCTGAACTCCTGAAGTAGTAGTAGATCATCTTCATCAACAAGATCATTGATGTTGACATGTCCAGACACAGGAACAGTCAGCTTCTTCATCTGCACAACTGGTTTCTGTTTAATTGAAAGAATATAGCTAGTATGGGATGCAACACAAAGTGGTGAGAAATAATCTAACTTTAGTTCTCTACAGGTAGGAATACAAAATATGATGCATACATAGCTGGAATCATTGATGTGCTCTGCCTATGTTACTGCTTTTTGTGTGTGTTGTATACGCTGGTGTATGTGTAGTGCAATGATCATGTTGATTCATGTTTACATATTGATTTCTTCATTGAATGTAGGCCACACATATGCCAGCATATACACTGCACACAAAATGTAGGAACATTTGTAGAGCAAATATTCGATCCCAGCTGTGTATCTGGATGCTTATGAGCCTACTGTGCATATGCACAGGCACAGGTGGGCTCAAAACCTACTATATTAAAATAAATAAGGCCCTGTTTTGCACTAATTTCAACTGCAAATACTGAAAGATATCTTGAGATGTGTACTTACTAAGGCACGTGTAACTGTCTGCATATTTTTCACTGTGGATCTTTTCAGTTGGATGGGATTTACATGAATGGATGTTTTATCGGGAAGTTCAATTGTTGCACTGTGTGGCTTAATACACTGAAAAAAAATTCCCCTGTATAGTTATATTGCCAATGAACGGTGCTCAGCGGACAGCTTGTCTGGAAAGGGGTGCACAAATAACTGATAATACTACTTCTATGTATCCCCATGGGCAGGGGCTCAATATAAGGTGGCGGACAAGACGTGGAATCACGGACAGACGGACAGACAATATGCAATTCTTAGTCTGGCCGGTTCACAGAACCTTTGCCAGGCAACAATATCATGAAATGTAGTTGTCATTGGGTTTAAATAACTAAAGAATAATCAATAGATGTACAGGCTAATAAGAGATTCATGAAATTTCTTTGAACAGTAACAGTATAATACTTGTATTTGGACAAATTGCAAAGAGTAGTTAATTAAAATTTGTATTTATAATTTTCATACCTGGACAACTACCTTGCCCTGTGGGTTATTTAGGTAGCAGGCTGCAACTGGTTGGCTTTTCATTGATGAAAACACAGATGATGGCATAACTGGGCTCTGGCTTGCTTCCTATAAATTTATCATGAAATGACTCCATTTCAATTAAACAAAGTTGTTCAATTTAAAATATTAAGAGGCCATGCCAATAGTAATTTCACCAAGTTGGAAACTTTAAAATTTTAAAAATCCCCAGTTCTGACATATCTCTGGAGTATAGAAAATCAAATGGAATCATACATTACAGCCCTGGAATCAGAATCAGAATCAGGGTTTCTGAAATATTGAATCTGAATGGAATCAGTGGACTTCTTGCTGGAATCGGAATCAGACTTTGGATTTTTCCTAGAATCGGAATCGGAATCAAGATGTACCCGAAATTGGGCATCACTGAAGTCAACCAACCATTGACATTACCTCTTTGTGTTGTGTGTCATTCAGATCACAGCTCTATGATAAAAGTTATGCAAAGTATCAACAGACAGGCTTATATTAGAAAGTGATGTACATAAATTTAAATTCCTCCTCCTAGTGATTACTTGTTGTTGTCTCCTCATGCACATATATCATGAAACAATATGGTTTACCATAAAGGTTTACCATGACTAGTTGACTAATCCATCTAAATTATATTTACATGAGGCAAAATGCATATACCACACATCCTTGGAACTCACCTCACTTTGGATTAGTGATGGAACCTGCGTCTTGGTTTCATGTGTTGAGTCTGTCATATCACATTCTCTGAAGATTTCAATGTCAATAATGTCAGCTGTGGGGTTTTCATGAGGCTCCTCCTGTGGGTCATCTTTTATGTTTTCATCATTAGGCTGATCCATCATCTTATGATCATCCATATCAATAATGTTTTCATGAGCCTCATCCTCGTCAACCTCCATGATGCAGTCAGAACATTTATCTGGATGTTGTGTAGAGATGAGTGAAGATAAATGGCATATTTGGTCAGCCACCTGTAGCCCTGGCATTTGGAGATTGCTTGAGTAGTCATCCTGCACAGCTACTTCATCTTCCACTATGTCACTGAAAGAAATCCATTGAAGGAATAGTTTAAAAGGGCAAAATGACTGTATGGCACAAATATTTTAAGCAGTGAAGTATGAATGAAATCATTGATCCCTCACATTCGGACACTGTGTAATGTGGACATCAAACCTGTGGATCCATACCCCCCCCAAAAAAAAAGAATAATAAAATACATGCATGCAACCTGCTTTGAATGAGGCCCTAAGCTTCACACATGCTGAATAGTTTATGAGCAAATGGACAATATTAGGGCCCTGTAAGCCCAAATCTGAATCCTGAATCCCATCAATTTCAAATTTGAATCCAGAATCCCTGTCTGTTTGAAAAATGAATCTGGGATAAAGCATTAAGATTCATGCAAAAGCATCACATGTATGAATTGAAATTCCCATTTTCTGTCCAAGGGACAGTGGGAGCAAAAGGGCTATTTTAGACCGGGAGCCGGGAGGAC
>JAAUYA010075816.1_pt1 | contig 10027 bp, 3 predicted proteins | sample 7278161 | NCBI WGS metagenome assembly JAAUYA01 (sample SAMN14350120, study PRJNA611818) | marine sediment metagenome | isolation source: surface marine sediment (3m) | place: French Polynesia: Moorea | collected 2018-08
ATTTGCACCGCCCCCCCCCCCGGCCGTAAATGATGACCGCTCCCGTATGTAGTCTAGGATGGACAGTGATCAAGGCCTGAGTCCAAAATCAGTAGTCACATCCAAAATGGGAAATTCACAATCGAAAATTTACCTCATGCTTGCTTGCTTTGAAGGACGCTTGAGTAATCATTCATGGAGGATTTCTGAAATATTATTCTATGTCAGACCCTATTAAATTTGAAAAGCTGGGGGCGACTCCCAATGGGCGATATTGTGTGTGAAATATCTGTGAAAATTATACCCATTTCTCACAGTTCTCATGGAGTTTCAAATCGCCAATAAATTCAGAGATAAGTGTCCTATGATATAATCTTGAAATTAATTATTTTTTATTTCTTGCATCTCTTTCAGTTCATATGTAACAGGACACCAGAAAAAAAGGTAGCAGTTTGGTAGCTATCCCCGTATGCTAAAATGTCATCAGTTACTGGTTTTAATGATTTGGGACTGAATGAATGGCTCGTGAAACAATGTGCTGCCCTCGGAATGAGAAAACCTACACCAATCCAGCAGCATTGTACTCCAGAAATTATAAAAGGTGAGCTATAATGTCATCTTATCCCCAGAATTTTAGCTAGAGTAAATGTTAGGTTAGTTTACACTAGTTTATTAGGATTACACAAAACACAGTAGCTGTGTAATCAAAGGTGGTATGGTTTTATCTAGAGTTTGGTTTTCTTTTTAAAGATTGTATAATGTTTGCTTATATTTACCATAATACTCAAGATTTCCCTCTTTTCACAGTCCCAACTTTCAAATATATAATATTCTGAATTTTCTACAGGTCGGGATTGTATAGGATGTGCCAAAACAGGGAGTGGAAAAACAGCTGCCTTTGCTTTACCGATACTGCAGACTCTGTGTGAGGATCCGTATGGGATATTTGCATTGATTCTGACGCCAACGAGGGAATTGGCATTCCAGATTTCAGAACAAATTCAAGTGCTTGGAAAGCCGATTGGTTTGAAGCTTAGTGTGATCATAGGAGGCAGAGGTATGTAATTGAGTAACATTTTGCCCTGCAACGTGACAAATGTGCAGTCCTTGTTCTTTAGTGTGGCTCACGCAGGTCTACAAATTAATGTCAATTTGTGTGCATAAGTTACGTACTCGGATATATTAAACACCTACAGCGGAAGGCAGATCTGAGGTACATCTGTGTTCCCACGTCTACATGAAAGGAAGTAGTCAACTAGTATTGGGGACTGAGTAGACAGGATCATAATTCGTAAGTAAAATTCTGGTACATGAATATTAAAAAAAATAGTTTCGATTCTTTTTACAGATATGATTAAAGAAGGTCTTGAGCTTTCTGACAAACCTCACATCGTGGTAGCAACTCCCGGCAGATTAGCAGATCACATTGATAGTGGAACAGATTTCAGTCTAGAGAGAATTCGCTTTCTGGTAAGAGAAGTGGTAGTGTGTAGTAGTACATTGTCAACTTTCAGACGGTATTTCGAAGATTGTTAAATTATAACTGCTTGATGGAATACATAGAGTGTTATAAAGTACCCCTGCATCCTGTTCCATTCTGCATACTGATAATTACATTCTTTTGCTTACATTAAAATGGTAATGGAATTGAGGTTTTCAAAAGATTCAAGATAAACTCTGATATTCTTTTTTTATGTCTGAAGGTACTGGATGAAGCTGATAGATTACTAGAAGACAATTTTGGTGAACAACTTCAAACAATATTCAGCGTAATGCCTGCAAAACGACAAACACTTCTGTTTAGTGCCACCATGACAGATACACTGAAAGAATTAGAGGGTATCGCTCTTAACACACCATACTTCTATTCACAAGAGACGGAGTAAGTGCATACTACACTATGAGAATCATGACCAACCCCAGGGCCACATTTTCTGAAATGTCCCCCAGAGTTCAGTTATATAGCAGTAGGCCCAGGGGTTAAGATTACCTACATATTCCCCTGTATTATGTGTCGCTCTAGATTGAGTAATGAGAACACAAGCTCCCACATAGTTACAGTTGATGCACCTTGCAGAAACTGCCTCTGCCCATTATCAAATAGAGACTAAACTCTGGGCCTACTTACAGAAAAGTGAGCCCTGGGGCTAGTTATAAGTCTGGCTATGTACAAATTGCAAAAACATAGGAAAATGTTTACCCCAACAGGGCAACAGAATGAGGCTGAGGGTTAGACCTACCAGCACTAGGCTTCTCCTCCTGTTTTTCTTCTGCCTCTATAACCCCTTTATCTGCCATGTATTGTATGAATATCAGCAGCTGTTCTGGATCATTCAGATTGAGGCCAGGGTTTGTACGTTTGTATTCCTCCAGCAGGAGTAAGCGATCCTTACCAGCTTCCGGGTCATCTGGTTGAGGAGGGGGTGGTGTCTGCTTGCCCTGATGTTAAATAAATATCATTACAGTGCATACTGGTAAAGCTTTTTCAATATTAGCTTAACCTAAAGCAAAATGTATCATTAGTTAATAACTATTGATAATATAATAATACATGTAATAGGAAAATAATTTTGCAGTCACAAAGCCGGGTGATGGATATTTTACCTTAGGCATACTAGTTGTGGCCATACTGGCTGGATCCTTGGGCTTCTCTGTACTGGAAGTATCTTTGTCCTTCACCTTGTTGGGGCTCCCCTTGTCCTTGTCTGTGAGAGATGTCTTGCTCTCGGGTGGTTTCTTTTTGGCTGAATCAGTATTGTCAGTATGAGATTTGTTTCTGTCTGCTTTCACCTGCTGATTATTTAAGCCTTGCATCTTGTCTTTCTTTGCAGCATCCTTCTTTGCTAATTCTTGTGGTATATCATCCTTCACTTTACTCTCAGATCTAGTTCTCCTTCTTGTATTTACATCCTCTGCCTCATCTTCTTTCTGCTTCACAATATCCTTCATCTTATCATTTGTTTCGGACACTTTCTCTTTAGTTTTGTCCACAGTGCCTGGCTTCACATTATTCTTCATCTTATCATCTGTGTTAGGCACAGTGCCTGGTGCAGCAGATCTTCTCAGGTGAGTCCTCTCAGATACTTTGTCTTTTGGTTTCTCTGATGGTTTCTCATTATCCTTTTCTAGTGGCTTTCTCTGTCTAAGAGAAGGTCCAACTTGCTCTACTTTTGTTACAGAGGAGTCTCTCCCTGTCTTCCGAGCCTCCACTGCAGGGGATATGGATCTCGTTGATCTGGTCAATCTTTCTGAAGGTGTTTTCTTTGCCATCTTGCTGGGTGATTGATTTCTCTTTTCAGCATTCAGTGCTTGGCTTGATGAAGTTGCCTTTGCCTTGAGGGAAGATCTTGAATCTGTATTAGGTGATGGTTTTGTGGGAGAAGGAGATCTTTTTCTCTTTTGTACAGGTTTACTAGAAGCCTGCTTGAAGATTGGCTCTTCCTCTGGGGATTCAGACCTTTTTCTCTTGCCACTTGCCTCTCTTGCTGTTGATGTTTTGCCAGCCATCTCTTTCTTCAGTGATGATGGCTTACCACTTGCCTCTTTTTGGGTTGAGGGTGATATTCCACTTGCCTCTTTATAGATTGATGATGGTTTGCCGCTTGTCTCTCTGAGGGTAGTTGATGTTTTGCTGGTTGCCTCTTTGTTGGTTGCTGATAATGGTTTGCTGCCAACCTCATTTTGAGTTGTTGACAACTTGCCACTTGCCTCTCTAGCAGCAGACAGAATCTTCTCTGTATTATTCTCCTTGGGTTTCTTGGCTGGTGAGCTTGATGGTATCCTTGTTGACCTCCTTGGTGAAGAGGAAGCTGATGTGTTTCCTAATGGTTGAAGTATCGGTGAAGTTGGAGTGGGAGAAATTGATTTTCTCAATCTCACTTGTGGCTCCGTTGCTTTTGCAGATGATTGTGTGCTATCCTTGTTGGGTCCTCCTTTGCCTTTGTTTACATCTGCTGGCTCTGCATTCTTTTCCTTAGTCACTTGTCTTCTTGGCCTATTTGCTGCAATAGAATCTTCACTTCTGTCCTCATTTAATTTTTCTGATTTTTTGTCTTTGGATTTTGTGGCATCTTCAGGTGATTTATCTTTGGACGTAGCTTTAGAGAAATTGTCATCTGCCTTTTTAGGGTTCATTTGCTTGACAATATCCTTGAGCTTAATCATTAAAGTCTTTTGAAGCCCAGGGTTATCAGAAATTTTCAAACTTGAAGCTTTCACTTGTAAGGGTTGTTTGTCCTTCTTGCTTGTGTCTTTACTTTCTGGTTGATTATTTGAAGATTTGCTTTTTCTGGATGGCCTTGTTACTTCAGTGCTTTCATCCTCAGACAGAGGTTCTATTTTGACTTCAACATTAGCAAGGAGCTGTTCCACCTCTTTTGGTCTTGGGCTGTTTCTTACGTATTCATCTATTTCTTTTGGTCTTGGACTGTTTCTGGCACTTGCCTTGATACTTTTGGCAGTATTTTCAATTTCCTTTGGTTTGGGGCTTTTTGTCCCTGGCTCTGCTGCATGCGAATTTGCATTCTCAACCTCCCTAGGTCTGAGACTACTTTTGACTTGCTGTTTGTTACTTCCTGACTTTGAGACCTTACTCTCCATTGCTTTTCCAGCCTTTTTGGCATCATTTCCTTCTTTAGGAGCTTCTTTTCCCTTCTTAGCATCCTTGCCCTCATTCCGTGTGTCTCCACTGTTTGTATCTGGTGTCTTTGTTTTGGTCTCACGTTTGTTTCCCTTGGCATCAGTATCACTAGCCTCTTTTGGTCCATCTGGGTTCTCACTAGTACTTGGCTTCTCATTACTTTTAATACCACCAACTTCAAATTCATCAAAAGGCCACTTTTTGAAAGACGACTTCTTTGGTCTTCCAGATTTTCTCACTTCAGCTGAGGTTTGTTCATTCTGACATGATGAAGCCACTTTGCTATCACAGTTTTCTTTTGTTTCATCAGGTTTATTGTTTTTCGGTTGATCTTCCACTCTTTCTGCCATGTACACAACCTGCTCTCTATGGAAAGCAGGGATGGGTAGGTTATTGTTGATCTCTTTGATTGGTGACTTATTAAGGATTAGCTCCTCCTTTTCAAGCCTTATTTTACAGTCCTTGATTGGAAGTTTACTTTTCTTCAACAGCTCTTTATCTGTAGAAGGGACTGTTTTCTGCTCTGTTGGATTCACTTCTAGAATCAGCATCCCTGAATTTGGACAAAGTGTGACTCCTGTATGAATGTTTTCTTTGCTACTGTTACTGTTTTCTTTCTCCTGGCTTTTCCTCCGAATCTTTTCACTCGGCTTCTGCACCTTCTTTGGTTCTATGCCTTTGGAGATTTTCTGACTGTCCTTCTCAGTAGTGGTTGTCTTAGTGTCGTCTAGCTTTTTTGTAGCAATCTCTTTGGTTGAGGGTGCTTTGTTGGTTTCTTTGATGTTATTATTATCCTTTTTCTCAGGTTTTCCACTGACGTTTTCATTTTCCTTGTATACTTTCTTCAGTTCTGAAGCGTTCTTGTTATCCTTCTTAGATGATGTCACTTTTGAATCATTTGGTTTGTCTTCCTGCTTGTCTGCAGTATCATCATTAGTGGATAATGTTTTGTCTTTAACATTGGAATCATAAATTTCCTTTTGTTTGCTTTTGGCACCTTTAGTCTTTCTCTTGGTTTCTTCTTTGGACTTTTCTTCACCACTACCTTTTGCTTTGTCTTTCTTAGAAGATGTCACCTTTGATTCATTTGGTTTGTCATCCTGCTTGCCTGCAGCATCATCATTAGCGGATGATGTTGGGTCCTTTACATTGGAATTGTCAATTTCATTTTGTTTGCTTTTGGCACCTTCAGTCTTTGGGGTTTCCTCTTTGGACTTTTCTTCGCCATCACCTTTTGCTTTATCTTCAATTGCTTCTAACATTACTTCTTTCCCCTCTTCAGAGGTGGCACCAGTTTCTTTGTCCTCTTCTAGACTACAAGGTGAATCTGCACTTAAATGCAGATTCAAAGGTTCCTCTTCCCCTTCTGTATTGCTTTCTGTCACTTCCTCAGTAGCCTTCTCCCCTTCAGGAATATGTTCAATGACTTCTTCCATTACTTCAGCCCCTTCTGGAATGCTATCAATGACTTCCTCAGTAACCTGCAGCTGTACTGTTGCCTCTTTCCCTTCCACAATAAGGAATGCCTCCTGGTCCTCCAGTAGGCTTAATGTGGCAGCTTCGCCTTCCTCAAGGCTGAGAATTATCTCCTTCTCCTCTTGTTCTGAGAGTGGGGCTAGTAACCTGACCTCGTCCTCTGAGGATAAAGGGTTATCACTTATATTATTCTCTGAGATGTTCTGACGGTCTTTCTCATTAGCGGTTGCCTTAGTGTCTTCGAGGTTCTTTGTAGCAATCTCTTTAACTTTGGTTGAGTGTGTTTTGTTTGTTTCTTCGCAGTTATTGTTCTTATTTTCTCCACGTTTTCCACTGATGTTTACGTTTTTCTTGTGTTCTTTCTTTGTTTTTGACACCTTCGTATCATTCTTCTCAGAAGATGTCACCTTTGATTCATTTGGTTTGTTTTCTTGTTTGTCTTGGTGTTTTCGAATGGAGTTGGCTATCTTTGTGTCCTTTTTGTTACTGAGCTCTGTCTTGTCAGGGTTGTTCTTAATATCTTCTGCAGTTTCCAGTTGTTTATCATTAATTTTAGTATCAGAAGTCTTGACGTCCTCATACTTATTGTTGCTAATATTGTTTTCTTGTCTCAGATTTTGTTCTTCACCCTCTTCTTCATTCACTTTATTAGCCATAGTGTCCTTTACAGTTTTAATGTCAGACTTGCTGGACTTTGATTCAGTGTCAGGCTGGGGCTCTTGACTGTTGTCCTGGCTAAGATGGAGATTCAACATTGACTGGGTATCAGAGCCTTCTGCCTCTGAAGTCTGTTGTGTGTCTTCCTTCTGGTCAGGTATAGATTCTGAGGGTCCGTGAGATATTTCTTGGCCATTATTGGTAGTATCCACTTCAGGTTTGCCATCTCTCTCAGTTAATTCTGCCTTTTTAGTAATATTCTTTTCAGGCTGTGATTCTGTAATTTCTTCCTTCTGCACCTGGGTTTTCTTTTCCATCTCAGATTTGATCTGTGCTTCTATTTGTGCAGTTTCTTTTTGCTTATCACTAAGTTTAGTACCTGTAGTCTTTGTGTCCTCAGACTTGTTGGGAATATTGCTTCCTTCACTCAGGTTTTCTTCTCCACCCTCTTCTTTGTCAACTCCTTTTCTTTCTTCGTTTGCTTTAGGCATAGCCTCCTTAGTAGTTGATTTTATGTCTATTTCAGTAAGAATGTCTTCCAAAACAGCTTTCACCTCTTCTCCACTTTTATCCAACAGTTGCTGATCTAGAATAAATTTTCTGCCTGGTTCATTTTTAGTTTCAACTTTCTCAACTTCAGCTTTTGTCTTCCCAGACTCTATAAGAGCTTGTAGATCCTCTGACTCAGCCCACTGGGATGTTTTGTCAGACTCCAATAGAGTTTGTATGTCTTCTGACTCTGACGACTTAGACCTCCTGGACCTCTCTGATTCTCGTTGCATAGGTCCTGTGTTGGGACTGTTGTCTATAGCTTGTTTCAATTCAGCCTGATCTGAATTTAGATTCTCCTTAGTTTCATCAGATGTGGGTGTTGCCTCTGTCTGATATGCAACAGATCTTTCCTTCTCTGTGTTTTGTACAGAGTCACTTTGGTTCTTCTCTTCTTGCACCAGGTCCTCGTTCCCCTGGTGGGATGTTAACACTGAACCTATTTTGGTGTCTGTTAGATGTGCCTCCTCCTGAATCTCTTCTATCACAGCCTCTTTTGAAACTGAAATCTCCTCTGGGATTTCTTCAATTGAAATTGAATCCGAGTTACAATTCCCTGAATCCCACAGTGAATTGATGACTTCTGACACAGTGAGCCTCTCCGTGGTATCGTTCTGACTATCACAAACTTTAACTTCTTGTCGTTTTTCTGGTGCTGCTTCGCCAGCCTTTCCTTCTTCGCAGCTTGTGTCTAGACTAATCTCACACTCCTGGATTTTCACACCTTCAGTAATAGCTTCACCACTTTCAATACCCTGTATCTCCAAACTTGCTTCCCCCTCTTGCTGGTTAATAACCTCCTTAAGTTTATTCAGTATATCCTGTCCCTCCTCCTGATTTGGGATGACTACTCCCTCCTGATCATTCAGGATCACCACAAACTCTTGAAAAATATCAGGATCCTCAGGTTCAGCACCTAAAAAAAGTGTTTAAAAAGGAGAAAGAATATTAAATTCACCTTTTCAAACTATAAACAAGGAAAAGGAGGTGTAATTTTAACCCAACAGTTATATTTCTGTGAATAAACCAAAAAAAAATAAATAAATAAAAAAATAAAAATATATATGCTGTTTTTGCATTGATATGAATAGAAAAGGTGCATTTAGAACTAAAGGTCATATTATAATGCAGACTGTTACCTCCTTCTGCAGTGGGGAACTTAATATGATCTTTAATGGCTTCTATCAGCTGCTCCGTAGAGTATACTTCTACTTCACTTTCTGCAGGCCCGTCTGTATCTCTATAGTAACTAATAGTTACTTCTGTTGTCTGCAGTTCCTGCACCTTCTTAGGAAATGCAGTTTCTTCAGAAATGTCTCCTGAAATGGGCTCCTGGCTTTCTGAAGCTGCTTCAACCTGCAGATTTGGGGTTATATTTTCTTTATCCTTGTTTTCCTCCCTGTCTGCTTCAGATGTTTTTGCCTTGTTCACTTTCCCACTGTCTGTAACCTTGAGGTTTATTCCTGCTTTCTCCTGTTGAATTGGAACATCAAACTCTGGAGGTAACTCCTTGTTTTTTGGCACCACCTCAACCTGCCACCTTACATCGGAGTAGATATAGCGTCGCTTGGGTTGTTTAGGTTCAGACTTCCCGGGAACAGGGACTCTCAACACTTTAATCTTCCTTCTGCTATGAGTCTTCTGTCCCTAAGGAAAATAAAGCGTAAATGGTAAGAAATTAGAGCTATCCAATTTGAGATCCTAATGAGGGGGGGGGGCAGAATGGAAACAAAGAAAAATAAATTGGGGGAGGGGTGTAGTGAAAACATATGGGACACAGTCACAACAATGGGGGTCCTAATGTAGCTTTTAATGTGTTAATGAAAATATGGGGGACACAGTCACAACAAGGGGGGTCCTGATGTAGCTTTTAATGTGTCAATGAAAATATGGGGGTCAATAGAAAAATAATGTGTTTTGGGGTTGGTGAAAAATAAAAATATATGGGAGGGGGGTTCATCAAAATTTTCCTCCCCATCCTCAGGATCTCTAGTGAAATTGCCTTTTGTCAGTGCTTGATTGATTTTCTAGGTGTTATTGCGGTGTTTTTAAATAATATATTTAAATAATACATGTGGTAAAAATTATAATTGTCACTTTTAAGTGTGAATATTAATAGTTAAGGTTAGAGTCAAGCTCAAAAATTTTGCCGATCTGGATTTTGATCTGGGTCCCAACTGGGGAATCACACCCAAAATTGAAAAAATATTGAGGATCTAGCTTCAAAATAAGCCAAATCATGCCTGGAAAAGTGGCTCAGGTTGTCTGGAACCTTAATGAATGTAGTTGTTTCAAATTCTCATTTTTCTCCAATATACTGCTGGCCCCACATGTCGTCGTGACTACATATTATAAGCCAGCTTTTCATAATTTAGTATACCTGCTTTAGATGAGCAGCAGCTCTGGGGTCCTTGTATCCACAGTATTGGGCTGGGAACCTCCGGATTATCTTCCTTCTATTGTTTGGTGATCTCAGAACCTCTCCACTATGATCGTATCCTCTACTCTCTGACTGCAATTCTGTATAAACAAACAAAAAATGTTAACAAAATTCTCCTACTTAAATTAAAAAAAAAATAAATTACCATTTTAACCACTAAATCATAAACTCCATTTCATGACAATAGCCAAATAAAGAATATTCTTTTCAATTCTACCTGTGTATTCAAATATTGCCTAACGGATTGGCCCCATATTGGGGAAAATTTATATACATGTAGTGTTATA
>JAAUYA010171793.1_pt1 | contig 10024 bp, 7 predicted proteins | sample 7278161 | NCBI WGS metagenome assembly JAAUYA01 (sample SAMN14350120, study PRJNA611818) | marine sediment metagenome | isolation source: surface marine sediment (3m) | place: French Polynesia: Moorea | collected 2018-08
AATCTCCTGCCTCCATTTTTAGTCCAATTTGCATACAAATTTGCATAGGGCATGTTCATTATACCTTAAGATGCACATCTTTCATTCAAGAGAGAAGACAGAGAACCTTTTAAATGTTCCCACCAGAAATGTGATTTGCAAGCATTGCCATTGGAAAGATAGGCCTGAGTTCCATCCTTATATACCAGTATTATAATCAAGTACATTTACAGCATTGAGTAATTTTATGAGTCTCTTGTATACATCAATTTTTTCAGATCACAACATTAAATCTTTGGGAAGAAGTGTGCTTGTGCATAATGTAATTGATACCTACATTGTTGACTTAGAAGTGCTTCATCCTTCAACTTTCTAAATATGTGCATCTAAATGGTACATTATCAGTGAAAGTGGCAGTACTAACACTGACAATACCATGCAGACATCCACTGGCTCTATGTATTCTGCTGCTGTAGTAACCCATCCAAGACTGGTATTAATGGATAATGCACTTCTGTCTACAAGAAAAGCCATCTTAAATGATGACCCAATTCTTAAAATCAGAGTAAAGTCTCCTAAGCCTTCTTTCCAAAATAAGGGTCAAGCCAATTATTTGCCTAGCTCTGTATTCCATTTCCTGTTATAGCTGTGCATGGTACCAGATATTGTACTGACACTTCTTCAGGACTGTTTGTTTCTGTTGGTTATTTTTATGTCCATGGGACACAATCCCCCTTGAAAAATATAGTATTGGGTTATTCCAAGAAAATAAAAGTGAAACATCATCTTATTAGGGAATTGCAAGAAAGGCACCAAAAGAGATCTCATAGCATGAAACACACAGTATATCATGAGAACCTGATGACGACACTATTTCTGGCGGAAAAGGTTAATTTTTAATGCCATAATGTGAAGCATTGTGAAAAAGAATAAGTAAGAAGCTAGGCATGCCAATACAACATCAATATACTGAAACCTGAGGGAAAACTGATGGTATTAATTTTGTAAGGCGCAGAGATGATTGAGGGTTACATCATGCAAAAAGTAAGCTGCATGCTATTGGCTAAGGTGACAGATCACTCAACACTCTCTACCAATTTGTCAGTTTTGAAGGGTTTCCATTGTTTCAAGTATATGATCAATAAATCCTTCAGGTTCTGTGTGAGTGCACACCATATACTGACTAGAGGGTACTCCCTCAATTTATTTTAAAATGTATGAGAAACGGTTTTCCTTCTAACGTTAATGGAATTTCAATAGGACACAAACCTAGCCATGCATTACTACTACTGTGACAGGCTGATCAAGTGGGGTCTTCCATGAGAGTCAGCAAATGAAGGCACCTAAGTCACAACAAAAATTCCTCTCACACGCCAAGCGAGACAATATTGCCAGGCTGGAACGGACCCATTAGCTGGCCCTAACAGCATAATCATAAGACGGACCCATTGGGACCTACAAAATGGTGGAGAACCCGGGCAATTAAGGGGATGACCATTAATGATCCGGGGGAGGCCCGGAGGAGTCAGCAAATGAAGGCACCTAAGTCACAGCAAAAATGCCTCCTAAGTCACAGCAAAAATACCTCCCACACGCCAAGCGAGACAATATTGCCGAGCTGGAACGGACCCATTAGCTGGCCCTAACAGCATAATCATACGACGGACCCATTTGGGACCTACAATATACTTCCCACCTTTTGTGCATGCTTTTGTCTTATGCTGCCATATTTGTACACTAGTTGATCCATGAGAATGAGTCAGTTCTACAATATTATTTGATGCAAAATGTATTAAGGATACCTGCTATACATGAAGCCAAAAAACAGCTGTCTTTTACATTTTGCTTGATATTTAAAAAAACGCCCCTCCGATTTATGATACGTCGTGTATTAACAAATTTTGATCAAATTTGGCATCCTGTATAGCAGGTATGCTTAAACCAGGTGGGGGAGTACTTATTTGTGTGTCACTATGGCCTCAATTTAGGCCATGATGAATATGGGTTTTGCCCCTCGAAGGCACAGAACACGTTGGCAATAACAATATCGGGATATAATAAGTAGCAATTTGACAGGATCTGGCTTCAATCATGGATTATTATTCTCTGGATTAGCCTGGTTTAGCTGCTGGATAAAGCAGATTAGTTGATGGATAAAGAGGTTTAGGTGCCATATAAGGATGTTTTAATCTAATTATGAGCATCTGTATTAAAATTCAAGCATCTCTCTGCATGCCAGATTTTCCACATTCAAGTGTCAATCATCTTAACAATGTGATTACTGTATTTCCTGGAAGATAATCACAGAGTTGGTTGGTTTTCAAAAATCATTTTGGCATATTTGGAAGCCTGCTACACGTGTACCATTCTTAGAAATATGATTCTGTCACAAGACCTAGGTGCATTCTGAGACGCCCTAATAAATGGGAATGTAATATCCAATGTGCACATATTAGTGCGTATGTGAGCTAACTTTTCAGAAAACTCAGCACTGCACGCTGTTTAATCACTTGGGCTTTTAAATGAAAATGTTTCCACCAAGCACAGGCAATTTCCAGGAATTCCAGTGTAAATTAAGAGAATTTCTCAAAATGTTTAAAGTGCCTAGAGCAATTTCCCATTGATATTTTATGCCAGAGACTCATGTAATGTCTCACAATAAAGGAGACATTTTATGAAAGTCAATTTTTAATTCCTTCAGCATTTCCTTAAACTTAGCTACTTACTACTTTGTGTATACAAAAATTGATTTTATGGGGAGATAATGGCATCATATCAGCCTTGCCTTTGTATGGCCATCCATTATATATGAAGCCACACTTATATTATCACTCAGATAACTACATTGCTAATTTGATGGAAGACATTTAAACCAATGAGTGTTTGTGGCATCCCTTAGAGATTAGGTGTAATAGATTCAAAGATTATGACATTTCATAGTAACTCTTTTCATCTAACAGTCAAAGAGTACATACCCCTTATCAAACATATCTTAACACTCTTTTACATTGTTCTGAGGGAACACCTTGCCTTAGCCAGGGATGTATCATATAAAATGAGGAACCATCAAAGCTCATCAATAAACATCTCCTGCTTTATTAGGGACATGGCAGCTGTTTACAAATAAGCCAGCTGCTAAGGAGATAAAAACACAACTGGAGTTATCTGTACTAATCAGGCAGGCATTTACCTATCATTGGATCTATTCATTACTCTCATTTAAGTATAGGATGGGGTTACATTAATAGTTTCCTTGCATGATGTTAACCAATAAAGTCTTAAAGCTAGCTTAAGCTGGACCATAGGAAAGATACTCTCACATTATCAAGTTAAAAAAAGAGGTGACATTTACATAAATTAACTGCAAGAATGGGGGGGGGGGCTATTACTAGTCTGTTCCAAACCCCTCAGCATAAATGCCAGTGATGACTAAGGAATATACATGTACTACTGTACAAAATGTACACCTGATCAACCACTAACTTGGAGCAGACAATGTAGAGACCAATGCTGTAATGTATGTAAGTGCATTGATTCAGGTAGATAACAAAAAAGGTATTTATAGAAGGTTTTTTTTCTATTTACTCTGTTGATTTGTTAGTGCAAGGAGAGGGGAAATGGAAACTGGAGCTGGAATACACAAGCAGAAATGGCATCTGACAGGATCATTGTAGAAATAATTTAAGGTAGTCCTTTATAATAATGCTCCAAGGCAGTGAACAAACCTGTGAGAGTGAGACGGAAGGACGGACAGACATACACACAGACACACACACAGACAATGCCAAAACTATTACACCCGACACGTCTCAGAGACGTGGGGTGTAAAAAACCTTTGCAAACACTACCATCTACATTATACCAACATACAGATATTGTTCAAATTTTGTATATATTGTGACGTGCCAGGCTCACCCTGTCTTAGTAAAAAGGCGAATCAAATGTGTGGTTCGTTCCTTTTAAAATTTTTATCTAGGTGGTTATCTAGCTTGCCTATTGTTAAGTGTTTAACGTGTATTAGACTGCTTACAACAAGCGCTTAATCAGGTTTAGTGCGCGAAGGGTCCCTGGTCCGTGTCTCGTTGCTGCCCAGAGCCAAGGTGGTTCATCGGAGACCCAACCTCGCTGGCACCGGACAATATATTGCCCTGAGCCAGGTAAGCAGGGTCTCCAGCGATCCGCTCATGACAGCACCGAAAAGCGTTACTGTTTTAAAGCTGACATCATGGCATACGCCTGTATGTCAACAGAGCAGTCAACGGGTAAGATTCTGATATGGAGCAGACCTGGCATGTCACAATATACATGCAAAGAAAAATACTTTCCCTTACTATGTTTCTGTGTCAAATAATTGTGCCAAGAACAAATAATCCTAAAAGCACAATGTTGCTGGAAGGATAAAATTGAATGCTTGGATGATTGCTCTTATGGAATGCTTCTTGAGATTGTATAGAGCTTTCCTCGTCTCCTTTTGACCCATGGAATGATATTCCCAACTCCAATGCAAGCTGTGCATGCCTTTCAATAAAAAAAAAACCTTCCTGAAAATATCTCTTTCTACTTGGCTTACTAAAGCAGTTTAGGGAGTTTCAACTGGACCTAGAGGGCTGTAGGTGAAAGAGGAACATGGTTTTGTGTACATTGGATGCAGACACAGTCTAGCGTGCAGACAGTAACTATAGATGGTCTTCAGGTTGAACATGAATGTAGCTTAAGGAGAGTCTGGTTAACTCTTATAATTGGGCAATGCTCAGTAGATTCTATGCATGAAAGACTCTGATAGATCCTTATTGGCCGCATAGCTTTAGCGAAGCAGGGAGATAAAATTTCTATTTTTGGGAAAAGATCCAATGAAATTCCCAAACCTATGCTGCATTGCACAAAGACACAAAAGTAGGCAGATTCCCCTTGACCCAATGTTTTGATGTCATATGGTGTAAAGCCCTTATAGTACAACTGCTGTTTCAGAAATCCTGAAAAAACTATGTGAATATCACAATGCTGTTTCAGATCTTATGTCCTTAATGATACTAGATATACGTGATTTCATTTCTGACATTGTTCTCTTATATACAAAAAACAAAGCAGTCTCCCATGAATACATTAATGTCAATACCCCAAAAACGTCAATTTTGGCTAATTTTAGGGTCATCTATATCTAGTATATTACACCAATAATCAGACTCATCGAGTACTCCATGGAGTGTGTGATGAGCATCATTCCCCCATGCTAATCAGTATATGTAGTATAGGCGGCCACTGAAGGGTTATGGTAATGGGTATTGGTGGTGCTGGTGCAAATGTTTTTGCATGTAAATGAGAGGGCAACCCAGGGAAAGGTGTTTGCACCTCCCCACCCATGCATACTCACTACCAAAACCCTCTCCGTGGCCGCCCATTGCATAAACTACATGTATAACCACTACCAAAACGCTCTCCGTGGCCGCCTATTGGATAAACTACATGCATAACCACTACCAAAACGCTCTCCGTGGCCGCCCATTGCATAAACTACATGCATAAATACTACCAAAACCCTCTCCATGGCTGCCTATTGCATATACTACAAGCATACCTGTGGCAGTCCACCTGGGGTAAAAGATGGCTGTCACACTGAGCTTCACTGCTAAGGTGGATATGGTCGATTTCTGAGTATCAAGTAAAATGCGAAGAGGTATAGTCCATCACAAGTCTGACCGCAAATCATGTGTCTTACCCACAGCTGACCGCAACAATACCCACTACCAAAACGCTCTCCGTGGCCGCCTGATGCATAAATTACATGCATAACCGCTACCAAAAGGCACTCGGTGGCTGCCTATTGCATAAACTACATGCATAACCACTACCAAAAAGCTCTCCGTGGCTGTCTATCGCATATACTCTAATTATTTGCTCTGGATCACCAAATTTTCTTTGGGTATATCATGAGTGTTCCATGGCAGGGGCTTTTATGTCATCTGACCACATGGCATTAGGTTTACTTCAGGTCAAGACCAATCTAAACAAAATTATTATTTTTCTAAGATGCAGCATGGTCATGAGCTCATCAAAGATACTTCATAACTTTGAATTATTTTAGAATGACTGCATGTTGCCACATACATGAGTTGACAAAAGACATGACTGCAATGTCTCTAGAAATAATTTATGTGTATTTCCTTTCAAAGGCATATATCATGTCCTGGGATGGCATGTTATCAGATAATGGTGGCTAAAGGTATATTCTACATGTCATGTTATATTCATGCAATAAGCATAAAAAACATCTTTGTAGCTGGTTTAAGGGAATAGCGAAGGACAGGTATAATGTTAAATGGTAGACCAGGTTTCATGTAAAGAGGTTTTAAGTGATGACTTGTCCTTGATGTGTGTACAGTCCCGGTGAAGGATCCCTTGGCATATTGACCAGTATTTCTGTCACTGCCTATGAAGCTGTGCTTCACAGTAAATGCAAAGATTTACCAGTAGCTACTAGTATTTGACGCCAATTACATCATCGTTTGTGTTGATATTATATGTTTACATGTTTTTATTCTTAACATAAATTGTAATTTGCATCAAATACTAGTAGCTACTGGTATTGCCTCACAAAAAGAAAAGTAGATACTTCACAAAAATGCCAGGACATTCTTCACCAGAACTATAATACAGATTTGAGATGCAGGCCCAAGATGTTTAGTAAATATGCCACAATTCCTTTAACAAAATTACTTTCTCTACAAGGTTACCTTTACACAATAAAAGTACACTCATATAGTGCGTGAACTTCGTTATTTCACGTCGGATCGTAATTCAGCCTATGGTACATCACTATTACATGCATATAGATACATGTTCCATATATCTTGGGATGTTGCTACACTAAGTGCACAGACTTTGGATTTCATGCAGATGTTACTCAGCGGTTACGAAGTTCACGCACTATATGACTAGTGCCTTGACCCCCATTTGGGTCTTATCAATGGGGTTAGAGCACTGTCGATGCGTACCTATGCCCTGATTATGTAAAGGAGGGAGACCCTACCTGCCTAGCACAGTGCAATAATTATACCCATGGGTCTCTGTGACAAAAAGGTGTAGATCATAAGGGGAAGTAATCAATTACCATGCCTGAAAATAATTCATCCTGAGTAGCAAGGAATGATTAATAATTAACTACTGCCACCAAAGCCTGGATATCCTCATATTTCCTGTTAAGGATGGGTTAACAATCACATTTGTAAGGTGGAAGCAAAGAATATGTCATACAGTAAATCAAGTTACAAAGGCTGCTGGCAGGAATAATGGAACATGAAAGACTTGGTAATGTAAAATGGGGTCAGAAAATATGGCAGATCCCAAGATGACTTGTTTTGATGAAATGCAGGCATACTTGCTGGTTGTCACACTGTTAACTCAAAGAGATGTACATTCTCTCTCTCTGTATCAGTAGTGAAAGACTGAATATATTTTTCCACACACACAGGATAAGAAAAGGACCAGTTTGGCCTCTTAAAAAGACTCAAAGCCAAATCTCTAATTCAACTTAAGCCATTCTGCCCCTTTTATTAGGATAGAGCCTGGTAGGGCATTAGGGATTTGACATTTATTATCGGAGGGGGGACCGAATCGAAATAGGGGGTCTACGAGAAACTTTAAAAAATTTAGAAAGTGCAGCATCATGAGCTTGGAATCTCCTGGTTCATTTCATGCAGGGAGAGAGTGACCCAGTTGACCCTGATAGATGTGATTGTAGTTTGCATGCTTCTTGGGCATGGCAATACATTTAATTACAACAGCCTTAATGGTTGTGTACATTTTGCAACCTGTGTATATCATACACTACATGAAATAACCATCCTGAACTACTCCCAGGTGACAAATTCTGCTGATATATTAATCTGCATGCATGGTGATGGTTTAGTTAGCAATCATTTGCATGCTTTTTGATGTACAAATGGAAGGAAATGACTCCGCTTAATGTGCTGGAAGGTAGTAATGAAAACAGATCCACCGTGCTAAGATGCACTGGAAGTCTCGTGAAGTCTCTGCAGACATAGTGGCTTCAAACTGCAGTTCTCCGGATGAAACCACTCTCGAGATTAATGCCCCTACAAGACAACACTCTCAGAGATAATTCTTCAATGAATATCCCTTTTTCACCTGAAATGTCATTTGAAGAAAAATAATTTATTCAATTTGGGGCTTTAATTGTTATTGGCTGCACAGTAACTCTTTTGTCTTTCATCAATTACAAAAGCTTAGAAGTACCTGGAGTAGTTTCCCCACATAGTGCACATGCTTTGATAGCATGTTCAGATATTTCTCTCTGCGAATGCAATTGCTCTTTTTATGGGGTGTTCCTCCATGGTAACAATTCTTTCCCCAAGGCAATGCTGTAAGACAATGGCCCAATTAATCAATCAGATATTGAAATCATTGCAGAGCTTTATCTAATCTGCCTAATATGGGTGATTGGCTTGATATAGTGGCCAAACTTAACTGCTGATCATCTTCTAAGCTTGCATTGATCACTCCCACGGGCGACACCGATGGATTAGCAGCAGACCACATGGATGAGATGGCCCAAAAATAGAACAATATGCCTCATCTCCCCATCCTTCTTCCTTTTTGCTGGACTCTGATTTAAAGGATGCCTTCCGACAAGGTATGATTAAGTAGATTGGCAAGCGCAGTGTTGCCTACAGCTTGCTCCACTAGCTTTGAATTGGCAGTCTCTTCCCAGTAGACACTGATGAGAGGTCGGGGGCTGCAATGCCCTGATACCATGCTTGTTGAAAGATTTCTACGGCGACAACATTGCCATTACCTCGTCTTTCTATATTACTGAAAATTGGAATATTGACAGAAATTCTGTGTGTACATGTTTCAACGAGAAAAGAGTTATTCATAACAGACCATTCCTTACACGTTTACCAACTGAGCAAAACAATTATGACCAATTTTATCATTATGCCACATCTATAGATTTCTTGTGTGGCTCTTGTTTGTCACTATGCACACCATATAGATCCAATAATGTGTCAATTATAGGGTGGGCTACAGTGGATAATGGGAACTGTTAGTCCTTCTGTGAGTAGATGTGTAAAGTGACAAAAGCTGTTGTAGGTCTTATGGCATGGGAAATAGAACCATTTACTAGAAGGCTAAAGCAAAGAAGTAAATAATATGATTGTGGATGTCAATATCTATAAGGTGCGGTATGTTGTACTGGAAAGCATTGCTATTCAATTGTATGATGCAGATTGGAAATAATGAGATAAATAGGTTTCATACAAATGCGACATTGATGTCAAGCTAATGTAATGTAGGAATGTTGGCAGCTGTCAAAGGCGGGAACTTTTCCTACTAATACCTCTTTGATAAAACTCACATAACCGAGACTCAAAGGTTCAATTGATTCTGATGAAATTCCATTAAATGTAGATTCCTCTATCAATTGCTTTGAGGCAAAATAGCGATTTGGTTCACAGCAGATTAACATGAGTACACTTATCTCGCACAAATCATTGAACATGAATGCAGCTCTAATAATGACTGTACTGTAAGAAATCTAACTTAAATTTAGCTAAAACTGTATATCTCAAAGTAAAAACCTATACACTGTCATAAGGACATGGACACTTCAAAAGTCATTATGTAACATTTACCAGAAAATTCCTTTACATCGCCGAAGTCTAGAAAAGCAATACTGAAGCTAAATTTCATATCATGGTGTGTATCCATTCTCCAAACACAAGTAAGCTTTGTCAATCATGTATTTCTGCCATAATGCAGCTGCATGATGACAAAATGTCATGGGATATCCTACTAAAACAATACATTATAGGATTAGAAGTGAGATAGAAGTGCCTGTTTGTCCCATTAATTGTAGGATTTCCCCTGTGAATCCTAATGCATAGCATTATCTCCTGAACCACTTGGACCTTCTGAACTGAACCTGTTATTCCCCAATAAATGTCCTGTCATGACAAATGCAATGCACATCAATTTAACATTTACTGCCAGAATAAATCACATTACTAGTAAATCTTCATCAGAG
>JAAUYA010417318.1_pt1 | contig 10024 bp, 7 predicted proteins | sample 7278161 | NCBI WGS metagenome assembly JAAUYA01 (sample SAMN14350120, study PRJNA611818) | marine sediment metagenome | isolation source: surface marine sediment (3m) | place: French Polynesia: Moorea | collected 2018-08
ATGTCTTGTCCAATACATTTTCTCTCCTTCAAATTCTTCTTAAGGGCTTATACATAACTTGTTGTATTTGTCAAGTTTTATGTTAAGAAAGATGTTTATAAAGCATAGCTTACTAAGGGGGGCTAGGGGGGATGGAGAGGGGCTGGGGGTGAGGGCGAAAGGGGCTTCTTGGTTTGTTAAGAAATATTTCGCCAACAGGGTCCGTCGTCTTAACCCAACCTACGCACGATGCTGTTTTTATGATGGGTAATCAATCAGACATGATATTAGATTCTATTTAAGAGTAGAAGTGCGATCTCATAGAGATCCGCTTCACGGTGCGCTAAGATTAGATTGATAAACAGGCATGAGCAAGCTTGCCAATCTTTACCGATCGCAACTAACGATCCAGACTTAGTATCAAGCATATGGCTGTTCCTAGCAACGAAGAACGTATAACACTTAAACAAGTTTTGGAGAATCTTAAAAAAAAAGATAGTCCCTTTAAAGTTTACCATCAGCCCACAGAACAGGATGGAGACGGAAAAGCGATTCCTCCCAATGGAGGAGACAACCGCTCAGAAAGAATTTGTCCGGTTTACGTTCTCAGCCCGAGAAGACAAACTGATTCTCTAGTCAGGCAACTTCATGATTTACTTACTGTCAAGGATACATCGTTTATCATCGCTGAGCGATTGGTTCAGTATCCTGAAGACTATATTCCCTATATTTCTCAATTGGATAAAGCCATTCTGGTCCAATCTTTTGTTGGTATTGGTAAAGCCTCTGATTATCCTCACTGGGCAAAGGTAAGACACAACAAAGAATTGTATCGGCTTGAGCAATCTATTCGCTTGTTGCAGTCTCTGAATCGGAAAATTATGGCCGTCGTCTGTGCCATGGGAGATTCTTCAAGCCTATTAGCACAAAAGGTACGTAATCAAGTCCAAGCAAGACTTTATGCTCTCCTGGACCAATACAATCTCTCGGCCATCAAACAGCCTCTCACCTGGGGGGCAGATGAATTAGTAGCTATGGCTATGGCTCAAACTCTACCCAAAGCTCATGTAAGAGTTAAGATTGCCAATCAGAAAACTCAACTCCACTACGATGGGTTGCGATCGCCTGAAGAAGTCGTTGCCAACAAATTGTCAGCAGTTGGTTTAGAAAAAACTGAAACTGACTGGGATTTTGAGGTCGCGATCCTCACCCGTCGTGAATCTGGCAGTATCAATAACTATCAAAAGAACGATCGGAAGCAAGCTAACTTAGACAAGCAATTTCTCAATCCCTACAAAGCCTATTCTTCAGAACAACGGCGTAAATTAGCCATCATTGACGGCAGACTCTTTAATGGTGCTTGGAATGCTGAGTCAGTACTGCCCTATTGTGATTTATTGGCTTTTGGTGCTTGGGGGACATTTGGCAATTGCGTAGGCTCAACTTTGGCAGTGGCTAAAATTCTTTTCTATGCTCAGAATCTAGTTGCTCAGAAACAACTTTATCTCGAATCTGTTGCCCACGATGTCTTTGCCAACGGCTACCAAGAAGCTCAAAGAAAAGAAGAGCCCAAAAGCTTTCACAATAAGCTGAAGCAGGAAACAGGTATTAAATTTGATCATTATCACGGATATCCAGACTTAGTAACAACCAGCAAAGTTTTTGCTATTTTAAATCAGCATGTTAACGAAAGAATGCGACAACACTTTGCAGGAACTGATTGTGTCCAAGATCGCATCTTCCGCATTACCCCGCAATTGTGGCGAACCTTTGAAAGCGAAGTCCACATCTGGCCGAGACTAGCAAAAGAAGTGCATAAAGTCGGCATTTATCGCCAAGATCTTGATGCTCTAACGTTTAACCCTTCAACGATCGTTTAGATATAAGATAAATTAAAAAAAGAGGGATAAGTATCTAATCGATACCATCCCCATTGAAATCAGGAGTAGTTCAAGACGACATACAACGATTATTAGTAGTATTAAATTAAGCGGCTAAAACAAAATCTACTTCATCTGTGCCGTCAGTTTCTCCTTGCCCAGAAGTAATTTGTTGACCATTAACTTCAATAGCAAAAGAAGTATCATCTAAATTAATGTTGTAGTCAGTAGCATCTTCTGTATAACCGACACTGGCTTTCATTGATCTTCCTTCATCAGTATATTTAAAAGCTAGTAATTGGTTCTTTTCTTTCTGATTATCACGAGCCCAAATCACCATATACTGTTGATCTTGATAATCAAAGATTTTAGGGGGACGAGTGGGAACATAACGCCCAGGATTGCCAAAACTCCGATCTAAAAAGTCTTGCACTGAACTTTCTTCTACCACCACATAGGCTAATTCTTCATCAGGAGCAGCAACTTCAACCTCTTCTTCTTCATTTCCAGGCGGTACCTCTTCTTGACCTCTATTCCTAAAATAATCTACTGCTTTTTTAACTCCATATCCGCCTACGGCGGCGATACCAGCGCCAATTAATAAGTTACGTAATTTCATGATAGTCTTGTTCTTTATTTCTAAAATTCAGACCCATAATATCATTTTCAGTTGAATTCTGCCCGGTGGTGCCCAAATCCAATTAATATTTAGTGTAATTCTAACGACAAGGATTTACTGGGATGGAGACGCAATTTTTTACAGGGAGATATTAAAAATGTGCAACAGCTTATGCGCGACGGGTTATGATAAGTATCAGCTCAAAAAATCAGTTAATCCCCAAGGCGATCGCCCGTAACCATCATGACTACAACAAGCAGGACTAGTCAAAAAATCAATCTTAAAGACCATCAATATTACTTTAACCGAGAATTAAGCTGGCTAGAATTTAACTATCGGGTATTATATGAAGCACTCGATCCTCGGACTCCCTTACTAGAAAGACTTAAATTTACTGCTATCTTTAGTGCTAACCTGGATGAATTTTTTATGGTACGGGTTGCAGGATTAAAAAGACAACTAGAAGCAGATGTAACTAAACTTACCCCAGATGGTCGCACTCCTTTACAACAATTAGAGACGATTAGTGAACGTTTACGTCCTTTAGTTAGACAACAGGTAGAAAATTTTGAGTATGAGTTAAAAAAAGAGTTGGTGGTGCATGGTATTCATTTAATTGATTATGTCGATCTACATCAAGAACAGCGTAACTACTTACACAAATATTTTGATGACAATATTTTTCCAGTTTTAACACCCTTAGCAGTAGATCCCAGTCATCCTTTCCCTCATATGTCCAACCTCAGTTTAAATTTAGCTGTAGATGTGAAAAATCCTGACACTGGGGATTTGCTCTTTGCTAGAGTAAAGGTACCAAAATCTCTCCCTCGTTTCGTTACTCTCCCGGAAAACTTAACCCAAATAGGTAATGGAGATCATAAAACTACTTGGGTCGCAGTTCCCTTAGAGCAAGTAATTGCCCATAATCTCGAGTCTTTATTTCCAGGTATGGACGTGCAAGAATGTCATACTTTTCGCCTCACCCGAGATGCAGACTTAGCAGTACAAGAAGACGAAGCAGACGATTTATTATTGGCCATCGAACAAGAATTACGCAAAAGAAGATTTGCTGGCTCGGCAGTACGTTTAGAAATTCACGCTTCTATGCCTTCTAATGTTAAGCGGATGTTGATGCAAGGATTAAATTTAGAGGAAATAGATGTTTATGAAATTGACGGTTTATTGGGATTAGGGGATTTATTTGCTTTCATGTCTTTGCCTTTTCCTGAGTTAAAAGATAAACCTTGGACTGCTGTTGTTCCTACACCTTTCGATCGCTTCCAAGAATTACAATTATCCAAAGAAAATGATGGAGGTAATAATCTCGAACAAGAATTTTTCTCGATGATTCAGGAATCAGACTTATGTGTTCATCATCCCTATCACTCTTTTAGTGCCACTGTACAGCAGTTTATCACCCAAGCGGCTCGCGATCCTCAGGTATTGGCGATTAAAATGACTCTTTACCGTACTTCGGGAGATTCACCCATCATCAAGGCTTTAATTGAAGCCGCTGAAAATGGTAAACAAGTAGTGGCATTAGTAGAATTAAAAGCTCGTTTTGATGAAGCAAACAACATCATTTGGGCACGTAAACTGGAGAAATCGGGGATTCACGTAGTTTATGGTTTAATGGGACTGAAAACTCATACGAAAATTGTTCTGGTAGTACGTAAGGAAGAAGAGAAAATCCGTCGTTACGTTCATATCGGTACAGGCAACTATAACCCCAAAACTGCTAAATTATACACAGATGTAGGTCTTTTCAGCTGTCGAGAAGATTTAGGAGCCGATCTGACCGATTTATTTAACTTTCTTACTGGTCACTCCAAACAAAAAGCTTACCGTAAAATACTCGTTGCTCCGGTAACTTTGCGCGATCGCATGATCGCGATGATCGAACGAGAAGCCCAGCACTGCCGCAACGGCGGCAGCGGACGTATTGTCGCTAAAATGAACTCTTTGGTAGATACGCAAATTATCCGTACCCTGTATCAAGCCTCTCAAGCAGGAGTACAAATTGATTTAATTATCCGAGGAATTTGCTGTCTTCGCCCAGAGATTGAAGGAGTTAGTCAAAATATTCGGGTTATTAGCGTTATTGGTCGCTTTTTAGAACATTCCCGTATTTTCTATTTTCACAATAACGGAGAAGAAGAGATCTACATCGGCAGCGCAGATTGGATGAGTCGCAACCTCTCTCGCCGGGTAGAAGCCGTTACTCCCGTAGAAGATCCTACTATTATGAAACAACTGCAAGAAATTCTTGCTACTCTGCTCTCAGACAACCGTCAAGCATGGGAATTACAGCCGGATGGAGCTTATGTTCAACGTAAACCAGCCAAAGGTCAGCAAGAACAAAGGACCCATCAAACTCTCATGGATATGGCTTTAGCTTCCGTTGCTTCCAGCGCTCGATGTTAGACCAATAACCAAAAAACTTGACATACCAGCCCCTAAATTTCAGATACTGTGGGCGAATTAAATTAAAGTAGATCGGCAATAGTAGAATACTGAGTATGACATATAGAATCAATCAAAAATTCTACCTGCGAATTTCATTCTTTCACAAGTTCAGAACTGGGAAGTGTCAAAAAATCCTTATGAATATGATATAGTTTTTACAGCTCTTAACAATTAATGAATAAACCTGAAGTAGGTCGAAATACGAGGAGAGTAATTGTATGACTATTAGAGTAGGTCAAGAAGCACCTGAATTTACCGCAACTGCCGTTGTCGATCAGGAATTTAAGACCATTAAACTATCTGACTATCGTGGCAAGCAATATGTGGTCTTATTTTTCTATCCCCTTGACTTCACCTTTGTTTGTCCCACTGAAATTATCGCTTTTAGCGATCGCTATGAAGAATTCTCCAAACTAAGTACTGAAGTGCTTGGTGTTTCTGTAGATAGTGAATTTTCCCACTTAGCTTGGATTCAAACTGATAGAAAAGAAGGTGGCATTGGAGACATTAAATATCCTTTAGTATCTGATATCAAAAAAGAAATCAGCACTGTATATAATGTCTTAGATCCTGATGCTGGCGTCGCTTTGCGTGGCTTATTCATTATTGACAAAGAAGGTGTCATCCAACACGCTACGGTTAACAATCTTTCCTTTGGACGTAGTGTAGATGAAACCTTACGCACTCTCAAAGCGATTCAATATGTACAAACTCATCCAGATGAAGTTTGTCCTGCTGGGTGGCAAGAAGGTGATAAAACCATGATCCCCGATCCTGCAAAATCTAAAGTATATTTTGCTGCTGTGTAGATTGGGATGGGACAATAAGCAGTAAAACTGAGGTACGGTTCAACCGTACCCAATACTGGTAAGATGGGATGCGCTTCAAAACACCATCGATGATTAGCAAGCTATAGTGATTATAGAGATATATGAATAAGCTAACACGGCTCTAGTCTTAGTCCCATTTGAGGAAGTTTATTATGGTTAATACAGTAGAACAGGTAATTATCCCAAAACATACTCTAGATCGAGATTGTACTACTTTATCCCGCCACGTTTTGGAACAACTACAAAGCTTTTCTGCCCATGCTCAAGATTTAAGTGCGATTATGAACCGCATTGGGTTAGCTGGAAAGCTGATCTCCCGTCATCTTAGTCGCGCAGGCTTAATGGCTGGAGTCTTAGGGTTTACCGGAGAAATTAATGTGCAAGGGGAGTCGGTAAAAAAGATGGATGTTTATGCCAATGAGGTTTTTATCTCTGTGTTTAAACAAAGTGGTTTAGTATGCCGTTTAGCTTCAGAAGAAATGGACAAACCCTATTATATCCCTGAAAATTGCCCTATTGGCCGTTATACCTTGCTTTACGATCCCATTGACGGTTCCTCCAATGTCGATATTAACTTAAATGTAGGTTCAATTTTTTCTATTCGTCAGCAGGAAGGGGAAGATATTGATGTTGATGGACAAGCACAAGATTTACTGCAAGATGGTTATAAACAGATTGCTGCTGGATATATTCTTTACGGTCCGGCAACTATTTTAGTTTATACTCTGGGAAAAGGGGTACATTCATTCTTTCTCGATCCAAGTTTAGGAGAGTTCATCTTAGCACAAGAAAATATCCAAATCCCTGCACATGGTTCTGTTTATAGTGTCAATGAGGGTAATTTTTGGCAATGGGAAGAATCTATTAGGGATTATATTCGCTATGTTCATCGCCATGAGGGTTATACTGGTCGCTACAGTGGAGCTTTAGTAGGAGATATTCATCGCATTCTCATGCAAGGAGGAGCGTTTCTTTATCCAGGTACAATTAAAAACCCAGATGGTAAGTTACGCTTACTATATGAAACATCACCTCTAGCATTCATTATCGAACAAGCAGGAGGAAAGGCTTCAACTGGCGTGCAAAATCTTTTAGAAGTTATACCTAAACAACTACATCAACGCACCCCTGTGATTATTGGTAGTCAGGAAGATGTCGAATTGGTAGAGTCTTTTATCCGTAAATGAGCGAGATTGTTGGCAGACAAGGAAGAGTGCAGAATAAAGACATGTAGAATTAAAAAATTCTTGATTCTGTATCTTTCTTGCTGTAACCTTTCACTCCCCTCTTTGTTGACCAATTCTGATTGGGAAATAAATGAGGATTTAGTTCTCTATCCAATGAAGAGAACCAATCCAGGAACACGATCATTCTGAGTTCAAAATAACTACTGTGTTTAGTTGAATGTCACTGAAATAAGCGATCACAAAGCGTATTTCCTTTGCGTCTTTGCGTCTTTGCGCGAGACAAAGATTACTTAAGTCAGTGCCATTCGTGTTTAGTTCTCTTTTCATTCCCAGAGAACTATGCCCATTCAACGATCAACCACTGGGAATTGGTGGAGGTGAAACCCCTTTTCTGCCAAGAGCAATTACTTGTTAACTTGCGGGAGAAGCAGCACCACTTATAGTGAGTTTCAATGTAGATACTTTATTCACAGTTTCGACATCTGGTAACTTGAATGTCCATGTTGTAAATGGGGTTGGCTTGAATATCACATCCTCAAAACGAGCATATACGTCACTATCAAGGAGAACTTTTCCTTTGTTATCGTATGTAACAGTACGAATGAATGGATTACCAGAGAACTGAGCCGTTCCACCAGACGGTACAATGTCACGATAAGTACCACTTGTGCCGATTTTTATTGCGTTGACTAGAATTGGCTGATCACTTTTATCCAATAAGGTTATTTCGATTTTGTCAATGCGAATTCTGGCGTAAGGTTTAAAAGTTTCATTAGTGACATCAATCTGCACCACAATTGCATCATCTATTCGTTGATTGTCGTTGATTAGTAGATAGATTGGTAAAGAACGCAAATCTTGTGGAGTGGGGGTTAGTTCGTCGAGAATTAGTTCAAGACCACTGATTGTTGCGCTTTCCTCAATAAAATCAGCGACTGATGCGGTGATGCTGGGTAAAGCGTGTTTTGCATTACTAAGGGTGAAGTAATAACTTGCTTGTTGGTACTGTTCTAATTGGAGATACACTGCCCTTTTAGCATCCAGCAACCGTCCGAAGGCATCCTGCTGTAACTGTTCATAGAGTGCGTCGTTGGCCTCGAATTCTTTTTGAGTGTTTTTAGCCAAATCGACGCTTCTGTTGGCGGCATACGTTCGTAGTTTTGCTTCGGCAAGACTATTACCTGCTTCTGCTACAGCTAAACGGGCAGAGCAATAAGCCTCACCACCAATGATCAATTGCTGAAAGGCGACCCGAAATTCTGGTCCTCCATCTATGTCGTTTAACAAGTCGTTGTTCATAGAGAAGATGTCATCCATTTTTACTTTTAGGGATTCCCAGACTTGCTTACCGCCTGTAACCGTATCTAGTCCTTTTAAGGGAGATACTGTGAATGTTTGATCCAAAGCACCATCTACCTTTTTCAAGGTGTCATCTGCCATTGTATTCATGGCATCGGCAGTTTTTCCAATGTCAATGATTTTATTGATATCGCCTACAATAGCGACGGCGGCTCCACCCACTTCACCAAGAGGCTCTGCTAGTTCTTTAACTTGATCAAATTGAGAAGTCACTTTCGTTGAAGCAGCACTCGCCGCACCAGCACCTGCCGCACCAGCACCTGCCGCACCAGCACCTGCTGCACCTGCCGCACCAGCACCTGCTGCACCTGCCGCCGCACCTGCCTCGCCCGCACCCGGCACAGCAACCATTGCCACAAGTTTGCCAATTGCAACACCAAATTTTACGATGTCTAAAATAAGTGTAAAAGCTGCTGATATCTCATTTTTACGCTTCCATATTTTCACACCCGCCTCAAAGTCAAAGTTGGCTGTCACAAGACCAGTTTCTAGGGCTTGCAACTGAGAGGCTGCTTCTGATTCAGCGCCTTGCGCGATTTTTAGTTTTGACTCGGCACGTTGTTCGAGTTGCATTTGTAATGTGCTTTCGTTTGCTTGTAAGGCTACCGTCAATTTGGCCTGAGCTAGCCAGTTCTCGTTACTCCTTTCCATATCAACCCATTTATCGTAGGCAGCAGAAAGGGTTTGTAAGACAGTCACCCGTGCCGTTGCTGCGTCGCGATAGACGCTGAAATCTAAAGGCGGTACAACGACCAAGCCCTGATTTTCTTTAACGACCCAACTTAATTGTGTTCGTGCTTGACCAGCCATCACACGGGTATCAGCCCCCACATCTGTAATCGCAGCAACCCACTCAAGTTGGTCAATGGCAAGCTCTGATGGTGTTGTGTTGAGTGCAGAAAGTGCCGCCGAAATGCCTGAATCAGTAGATGATGCCATCAAACTTGCTACTTGGAAGATTGTTACCATGCCTAGTCGTAGGGTTGCCCCATTCGATAGATTGTCACTAAAATTGCTAACAATGCTTTGCGACGGCGTCCATACGGCAGTTTCTAAACTTGAGGGGGTATTCAAAGTAAAAATAGTTGCTGCTCTATTTGCATAGGTTTTCAGCGTGACATTTGTGGGGTCATCCGCTTCATTGGCCGGCATGAATGAGGCTTGTAAGGAAGCGGGTTTGTTATTTTTGATGATTTCCTGAGTGACAATCGTGGCTGATGTGGTTGTGCTAGGGATAAGAAAAGCGATATCAGATTGTATTTCTATGCGCCGAGCGAAGATGTATAGTTGATCCTTAATTATTGGATTATCATCTAAAATCAGCACATCGCAAACCACGTACCATATATTATCCGAAGGGTCAGGCGGTGGGTCAAGCTCCCTGAAGTTCTTTTCCATCTCTGTCCAAGTTAGCACAAGCCCACGTGCATACCCTTGGTTATTCAACGAGGCGCTTGCTGGTAGCCCCCATTTCCTGATGTTTTTATCCGAATAAATAGTTTTCCAAGACATAGTACAACCTCTTTTTATTGTATGACCGACATTCAAATTTATCTATTTGAATGTCAGTGAAAATAGCAACAGAATGTTCGATACTAGTGGTCCGTCAAGATAGTTTTGAGGAACTGGCTAAGATAATTTTGGATTTTGGATTTTGGATTTTGGAGAACTGTCCTATTCCTCATTTCAAAATTGACGACCTAC
>JAAUYA010018290.1_pt1 | contig 10018 bp, 3 predicted proteins | sample 7278161 | NCBI WGS metagenome assembly JAAUYA01 (sample SAMN14350120, study PRJNA611818) | marine sediment metagenome | isolation source: surface marine sediment (3m) | place: French Polynesia: Moorea | collected 2018-08
CTAACAGCTAAAGTCATCTAAAGATGACTATGTATAACTTTTAACCCGTTTTAACGGGTTTTAGCTTTAAGCCTGAAATTGATTTCAAGGCTTAACCGAGCAGTATTGCCACCCAACCTACAGATGTTGACACGAGTGGCAAGCAAGAGCGCCCCTACAGCCATCGGTGTCAACAATCGCCATAAATAAATTACTGGCTGGTATTACATTATTCTGCGAGCATGCCACGCCAAAAACCAAGCAATAAAAAAAAGGTGGGTAATACCCACCTTGTATGAGATTTATTGGTTTTTAACCTGACTTAGGGAACAAAAGCAAAGTTAGTATTTGCTAATAGAACCAAGTCAGCCATAGTTTGACGATCTGTTAACCAAGGAGCGAGGGGTCAGCAAAAATGAAGTTACTCTCTAAAAGATTACCACCTACAAGCTCGCCAGTAATATCTTCAGCGTTAGCCATAGTTTGACTATCTGTTAACCAGGTAGCACTAGCACTGTACAACAGTTCCTCTTGAGTAAGATCGAAGGCAAAATAGATATTCTCCGTCTCTAAGAGTCGTATGTTGGCAAAGGTATCAACAACGATGGTGGTATTTGCGTCTGCGTCGGCCGCATTCTCTGCAGTTGAGACATTCACTATTAAGTCAGGAGCAAAATCAGGCGCGCCCTCATAATCAGTACTGATGGCAAAAGCATCATTACCTGAGCCAGCCTCGAAATCGGTAACTTCGTCTATTTCAAGTAAATCATCAGCCCCGACTATTCCTTCATTGGTAAACCCAAATAGATCACGGTCACCATCACCACCAGTGAGGGTATCAAAACCAGGACCACCGATTAGAGTGTCACTATCATCACCACCAGTGAGCATGTCATCACCAGTACCACCGAGGATAGTGTCATCACCAGCACCACCATCGATGTCGTCATTATCAGCACCACCATCGATGTCGTCATTCTCTGTTCCACCCTCGATCGAGTCATTACCGGTACCACCATCGATGTCGTCATTACCAGCACCACCATCGAGGGTGTCATCATCAGCACCACCATCGAGGGTGTCATCATCATCACCACCGGTAATGGAGTCATCTCCTCCACCACCACCGAGGCTGTCATCGCCTGCCAAACCATTAATGGTGTCGGCGGTCTCGTCACTAGGGAGTCGGTCTTCTACAGTGTTCTCCTCGGTCGTGATTGTATCGGGACCAGATGTTCCGTTAAATGTCCTGTCGGGTGGCCAGATTACAGTACCATCAGAGGCAATAATCGTCAGATCCTCAGAGATCGCTTCATTGTCGATTAGAGGTTGTATATCTTCAATGGTCAAGCCTCCATCTGGTGCACCTTCGATTGTTCCTGCGCCAAGAAGACTATCAACACCATCTAGATTGTTATTAGTGTCGTTAGCGGAGATGGTTAGCACTGCACCTGAGGCAACATCCCAAGTCTCTATATTTTGTGTGGTCGAGCTTGAGATATCCCCACTGCCGTTCACATCGAGGACGTCGTTCCCTTCACCACCGTCGTAGGTTTCTCCTGACTCGGTATCTCCTGCTTCTATGATCAGGAGATCCGCACCAGCGTCACCGTCAATCTCATCGGTATCAGCACCACCAACGAGGGTGTCGCCACCAGCACCACCATCGAGGGTATCATCACCGTCACCACCATCGATTTCATCGCTACTATTACCATCACCACCGAAGAGACTATCGTCACCTTCGCCACCGATCAGAGTGTCCTGGCTGTCGCCACCATCGAGGGTGTCATTTCCTTCACCACCATCGATTTCATCGGGATTAACACCACCAAAGAGGCTGTCTTCACCGTCACCACCATCGAGGTCGTCTTCACCGGCACCACCATCGAGGGTGTCATCATCGTCACCACCGACGAGGCTATCATTACCAGTATCACCGACGAGACTATCGTTACCAATACCACCGATGAGTGTATCCTGCTCAGCACCACCATCGAGGGTGTCATTACCAGCACCACCATCGAGGGTGTCATCACCACCACTACCTAAGAGACTATCGTTACCAGCGCCACCGACTAGACTGTCCGCATTAGCACCACCATCGATGCTGTCGGCACCAGCACCACCATCGATGATGTCATTTTGGTTACCACCGACGAGGCTGTCGCCACCAGCACCACCATCGATGCTGTCGGCACCATCACCACCGACGAGGGTATCATTACCGTTACCACCAACGAGGGTATCTGCACCAGCATCACCGACGATACTATCGGCGCCATCGCCATCGCCACCGACGAGGCTGTCGCCACCAGCACCACCAACGAGGGTATCGTCACCAGCACCACCATTGATGCTGTCCGCAGCATCACCACCATCGAGGGTATCATTACCATCACCACCAATGAGGGTGTCTTCATCAGCATCACCGACGAGGCTGTCGGCACCACCACCACCGACGAGGCTATCGGCACCAGCACCACCGACGAGACTATCGGCACCATCACCACTACCACCATCAATGGTATCAGCGTCTAATCCACCATCGATGAGGTCGTTGCCTTCTCCACCGAGGAGACTATCAAGACCAAGACCACCCGAAATGGTGTCGTTTTCGACACCACCATCAATGGTATCAGCGCCTAATCCACCGAGGATACTATCGGCACCAGCACCACCCGAAATGGTATCTACATCGTCACCACCAGAAATGGTATCAGCGCCTAATCCACCATCGATGCTATCGGCACCGGCACCACCATCGATGCTATCACTATTGTCCCCGCCGAGGATACTATCGGTACCATCACCACCGAGGACAGTGTCATTACCGTCACCACCATCAAGGGTATCATTCCCGTCTTCACCGAGGATACTGTCGGCATCATCACCACCAGAGATGGAGTCATCTTCGCCACCGCCAGAGAGGACGTCTTCACCACTACCGCCATCGATGCTATCATTATCCTCACCGCCCTCGATGGTATCTGCATCACCATCGCCAGTAATGGTATCTTCTCCAGCGCCACCGAGAATACTATCGTCACCATCACCGCCATCGATGTTGTCATTTTCGCCACCGCCATCGAGGGTATCTTCTCCGTCGCCGCCGATAATAGTGTCATTACCGACGCCACCGTCAACTATGTCGCCTCCTGCACCCGCGTCAATGCTATCAGCACCCGCCTCACCGTTAATGGTGTCGTTGCCTTCTAAACCGGCGATGGTATCAGGTCCTCCAGTAGGAGTATTACCCGGCACACCGGTAACTCCCGGACTGACCGAATCCGCTGTGATCAGGTCGTTTAAGGGTGTACCGATGATGTTATTAGCAGGGGCTAAGATGGGGAGCCGATTGCCATCAGCGTCAAATAGCACGATGTCATCGGAAATGTTTTCTGCCCCGATTCTGAGTACATCTTCGTTGGTGGTTCCAAAAATCGTCCCCGCGCCCAGAAGCTCAGTAACATCATCTAGAGTGCTTTCATTGACATCTACGCGTATATTCTCTGGGCCGTTGAGATCGATAGTCTCTATGTTTCGTACAGTAGAGTTGGAGACGTCACCATCGGCAGTAAACACCAGGAGATCCTCGTCAGCACCACCATCGTAGACTTCCCCAGGCCCGCTTTCTAATGGGCCGACGGTCATGGTATCTGCCCCTGCGCCGCCGTCGATAGAGTCAGCTCCACCGCCACCGACGATTAAGTCGTTACCGAGACCACCAGAGATGAGATCATTTCCTAGTGCACCGACAATTATATCATTTCCGCCGTCTCCGCTGAGGGTGTCGTTGCCCCCCACGGTATCACCGCTACCGTCCCCGACGATGGAATCAGCACCCTCTCCACCGAGGACGGAATCGTCACCTACATCACCACTGATGGTATCATTTCCTAAACCACCGCTGAGTGTGTCATTCCCTTGACCGCCAAAAATCAAGTCATCTCCTGCTCTACCTCTGACAACGTCGTCTCCTCGGTCTCCCCGGAGGCTATCTGATCCTCCTACGGTATCCGGTTCACCATCTGCGGTATTGATATTATCTCCGTCGATGGTATCGTTACCTCGTCCACCGAAAACATCATCGTCGCCTACTTGACCATTTAAGGTGTCAGCTCCTGTGCCACCGAGGAGAGTGTCGTTTCCTCGTCCCCCTATGAGGGTGTCAGCTGCAGCTCCCCCTGAGATAGAGTCATCGCCTAAATCCCCGAGGATTGTATCGTTGCCGCCTACGGTATCATCGGAGTTGTCCCCAGTGATGGTATCGTTTCCTTGACCACCACGAATTAAGTCGTTTCCTAGTTGCCCTTCTACGGAGTCATTTCCTTGACCGGCTATGAGCAAATCGTCATCTCGTCCACCCAGGACGAAGTCATCTCCTGCTCCTGCAAAAACAGTATCATTTCCTAGATCTCCGAGCAGGGTATCGTTGCCTCCTACGGTGTCATCATCGTTGTCTCCTTGGATGAAGTCGTTACCTTGACCACCGCGAGCGAAATCGTTGCCTACATTAGCAAGTATATTATCGTTGCCCGCATTACCTTGGAGCAAGAACTCGTCACCTTGTCCACCAAAGATAAAGTCATCCCCTGCTCCCGCTTCAATGGAATCGCGCCCCGAGCCCCCTGAGGAGGTATCGTTTCCACCAGCGGTAGTAATCGTATCATCACCAGCCTCTCCGAAACTCTGCTTGGGTATGCCCGTAGTGGATAGATCAAAGATAAAATCATTACCATCACCAGAGACGATGGTTCCGAAAGTAGTGTAGAAAATTTGATCGTCTCCTCCGAGGGCAAAAATGATATCGCCATCAGCTGTTGGTTGCACTATACCGTCAGAGCGAAGGATCTGACCTGCCAAGGTGCCTGTATCTGGACCGTCTGTCAAGAAAAATGTTGCCATTGTTTATTTCTTCCTTGATGAATTTGAACGATGAATTTTGAACAATTTGAGTAATTTACCTTCACATTCTAGCAGTGGAATGTGAAATTAACTAACATCATTAACTAAAAAATTGTAGTTTAAATTGATCGATAATTAAAGCCAAAAGAAGTATAGCTGTAAAGACCATTTATTTCAACTCCTATGTGGAGAAGATATATTAAACATTACTGAATAGTCATTAATTCTTTAAAAAGAGGATAGTGTTGAGCTATCCTCTTCAGAATTAGGGTTTAGGTATTACCGGTTTTTACTTATGCTCTTGTCAAAGCATTGCCAAGGTAATAACTTAGATAAAGGCGAAGTTGGCATCGCCTAAGGTTCCGATTAACTCAGTGACATTAGCAATAGTGACATTTCCAGATGCCCAGTTACCATCAGCGTCATATAGTAGAGTGTCATCATCGGTAGCATAAGCAAAGCGAGTCTGATCGAGATCGAGATCTTGAATATCGCTTAGCTCACCCACAAGGATAGTATTGTTTGCGTTAGTAGCAGCAGGAGTAGCAGCCTCAACGTTCGCCGATGTACCAGGAGCCGGTGCACCTGCATATTCACTGGATGTTAGGCCAAAAATATCACCTTCGTCAACCACAAAATTGGTAAGAGTGTCTTCACCTTCATCGGTAAAGGCAAATAGATCGCTACCAAGTCCTCCTGTTAGCTCATCATCACCATCTTGGCCCGTTAGTGTATCATTACCTTCCCCACCGAGGATGGTATCATCATCGTCACCACCGAAGAGGAGATCATTACCACCACCACCATCGAGAACGTTGGCATCGTTATCACCAGTAATGAGGTCATTGAAAGCGGAACCAGTGACATTTTCGATGTTGGCAAGAGTATCACTACCTCCATCTCCGTCGTCGGTAGCTTCACCATCATCCAAATTTACTGTGACTGCTGCGTCAGCACCACTATAGTCAGCGGTATCGTCACCAGCACCACCATCGAGGGTATCGTCACCAGCACCACCAGCTAAGGTGTCATCACCTTCACCACCGAGGAGGGTATCATCACCTTCATCACCATTGATGGAGTCATTACCAGAATCACCATTGAGGGTGTCATTCTCTGCTCCACCAGCGATAGTGTCACTACCGCTACCAGCAACAACGGAATCAGCACCTTCACCACCAGTGATGGAGTCATTACCGGTACCGGTGGTAATGAGATCGTCACCACCATTGCCAGAAACAATGTCGCCGACTTCACCCTCATCACTAGTACCATTGCCAGAATCAATGGTGTCAACACCTTCACCACCAGTGATGGAGTCATCACCCGAGCCAGTGGTAATGAGATCGTTACCACCATCGCCAGAAACAGTATCATTACCGTCACCAGCAATAATGGAGTCAGCACCTGCACCACCGACGATATTGTCGTTCCCTGTACCAGACTGAATGGTATCATTATTGTCACCACCGTTAATGACATCGTTACCGGAGCCAGTGGTAATGAGATCGTTACCACCATCACCAGAAACAATGTCGCCGACTTCACCCTCATCGCTGCTACCACCGCCAGAGTCAATGGTGTCAGCACCGGCACCACCAATGATGGTGTCATCACCTGAGCCAGTGAGGATAATATCATCCCCACCTTCGCCGTCAACTGTGTTATCACCGTCACCAGCAACAATGGAATCAGCACCATCACCACCAGTGATGGTGTCATTACCTGAGCCAGCAGCAATGATATCATCCCCATCATCGGCGGGGACACCAGCAGCATCGTCGCCCTCAATGAGGTTATCACCTTCACCAGCAAAAATAGTGTCAGCCCCGTCACCACCAGTAATGTTGTCATTACCAGCACCAGCACTGATAGAGTCAGCACCAGCACCACCATCGATGATGTCATTACCGGAGCCAGTGGTAATCAAGTCATCACCTGGCTGCGGATTCTCAACTGCTGGTTCAACAGGATTAAAATCACCAAAAACCTCATTGTCACCATCACCAGCATCAATAGTGTCATTGCCAGAACCACCAACAATGGTATCTTTGCCGGAGCCAGTGGTAATAATATCTTTACCTCGGTTACCCCAAATACTGTTATTACCGTTACCAGCAGTAATGGTATCATTACCGTCACCATCATTTTCTACTGCTGTAGTTCCAAGGTCATCGTTGTCGGTATTATCTCGGTTGACATCAGGGCCTGGTACTTCTATCATTTCCTCGGGATTATCGGGATCGGGAACCATAACTGTGATTGAACTATCACTTACGTTACTGTTGTCCCCGAAAATCCGGTTATCGCCATCTCCAGCAGTAATACTATCATCACCGGCGTTACCTTCAATATTGTTAACTGAATCACCAGCCTCAATGATGTCATCGCCAGAACCACCAAAAAGGACAGGATCCTCCGGAGCATCACCGGCAGTTATAGTGTCATTTTCTGTTCCACCGAAGACAGTGTCATTACCATTACCGGCATCAATAGAATCAGCACCTTGACCGCCCGAAATGCTATCAGCACCTTCTCCACCGAGAAGAGTATCATTACCATCACGACCATCGAGACTATCGTCGCCGCCTTGGCCGTCTAATAGGTTGTTGCTATTGTTACCAACGATCTCGTTATCGATCTCGTTACCGATACCATTGACATCTCCTTCAGCAAATTCGAGAGTCAAGTTGTCAACATTTGCGGCTAGAGCAAAAGTCCCTAGAGCGATGACTTGATCTACTCCCTCGTTTTCTCGCTCGACGATAACTTCGCCTAATTCTTCGATGAAGTAGGTATCATCACCGACACCACCAATTAAGGTATCAGTCGCACCATCTAGGCCACCCCTGATCGAGTCAGCTCCGGCACCACCCAAGATACTGTCAGCTCCAGAACCACCTGAGATGGTATCATTGCCTTCACCACCGAGGATTTGGTCATCTCCACTTTCACCGGCGATGAGGTCTGTACCGATGCCACCTTCAATAGTGTCATCACCGCGATCGCCGCTAAGAGTGTCATCGTCAAGATCCCCTGAAATGAAGTCATTGTCTCGACCACCGAAGACGGTGTCTCCACCTTCACCACCAAAGATAGTGTCAGCTCCTCCATTACCTAAAATCGTATCAGATCCTTCTATGCCAGAAAGAAGGTTATTTCCGCTGTTACCCAAGATCAGGTTATTCTTCTCATTACCAGTACCATTAAGGTTGTTGCCCTCAGGGGTATCAGCTGCGTCTACATCTAGTAAAGCCAGAACTTCTACAAATGCTGCTCCTGGTTCATCATCGAGACTATAGGAAACACTGGCTTCAACCGTATCTTTACCGCCAGCGTCCATTTGCATCGGAGTTCTCTCATCGACGACATCATCGACGCTATCTACTCTGTAGAGGTCGTTACCTGTACCACCCCTCATGGTGTCAGCGCCTACTTGTCCATCAAGAGTATCATCTTCATCTGTAGCTAAAAAAGAACCATCGGGATTAGTAGCAGGTACAGTATTCCCCTCCTCATCCTCAACAAAAAAGGTGGGATTCGCTGGTAAAAATCCACCTTCTAGGTAGTCATTACCTTGACCACCCAAGATTTCATCTGTGCCGCGATCGCCCCTGAGGGTGTCACCTCCTGAGCCGCCCAGCATCAAATCGGCGCCTTGGCCGCCATGAACCAGATCGGCCCCTGCGCCACCTGATAAGGTATCATCGCCTTCGTTACCACTGAGCGTATCATTGTCGTTATCACCAGCAACGCTATCATCCCCCGCACCAGCACTAATGCTATCATCGCCTTGACCACCGAGAATGATGTCGGCAATCTGACCCCCAAGAATTGTGTCATTGCCTGCGTTCCCTGAAAGGGTTGCGTTAAGTCTGGTGCCAGCGTTTTCGTCTATAACTGAGTTAACATTACCCTGAATAAAGTCATTTCCGTCGCCACCAGCACCAATAATCTGACTGCCGAAGGCGAAGATTACGTCGTTGCCATCATCTCCAGAAAGAGTTTTGACGCCAAAAGCTCCGGAAAAACCTTGGGAGGGTTCACCACCTTGGTTACCTGCGTTTGCTAATCCCGTACCAGTATCTTCTATTGCTTCGATACTGGACAGGGTATCATCACCCGATCCACCAAAGGCATAAGCTGCCACATTGCCTATGATGGGAGCTTGGACAGTCTGAAAAGTTTCACCTGTTGCTGGGTTGAAAACAGGAACTATAGGAGCAAAATTAGTAAGTCCTAGTATTAAAACGTCATTGCCTAGACCACCTGAAAGGGTATCACCATTAGTGGTCCCAATCAGAAAATCATTACCTGAACCCCCATTTGGGCCAGTTATTACATCATTATTTATTTCTACCATCGATTCACTCCTCAACTAAATAAGTTTGACCTAATCTCGAGAATATTATAACTAACTGCGTTAGATATTAGCAAAGTAATTTCTGCTATGTCAAGCTTTAATAATTGTTTTAACATCATTTCTTAAATACCTCCTAATTTATGATTCAACTTAAGTTCAATTTTGGATTTTAGGCTATGAATTAAAGGGTAATTGTATTAATCCAATTCCAGATCAAAATAGGATATATACAAAAAGGTGGAATGCAGAATTAATAATGCAGAATGCAGCCTGAAAAATTCTTATTTTTCAGTACTTGTAGAAATTTTAAACTCCCATTTTCTTTAAGGAGCTTTCTGACAAAGAATAGACCAGCCAGCTATTCTTCGCCCCCAACCCACCCCTATCCCCTTCCGCTTTCAGGTGTATGTTTTTAAGATTTGGGCGAAGGTGAGACGGGGAAGAGGGGGAAGAGGGGGAAGAGGGGGAAGATTTGCCAATGAAAGAATAGGCTTTTCACCCCCTTGTCCACTTTCCTTACTTGTCCTCCAAGTCTATTCAACGCCTAATTATAAAAAACATACACTTGTGAGAGTTCCCCTCCTGGGAGTTGCTCCCCTCCTTGCTCCCCTCCTGGGTTACCGTGTACACATAAGTCTGGTTGACTGATATTCACTGCGTTTCCGCCCCCGCGCATCCCCGCTGAAAAACAGCGAAGCATCCTCTAATTCCCCCCAGAATTGGGGGGTAAGGGGGGCGCGGGGGACTTTTTCGGAGTTTTCCCCCCAG
>JAAUYA010401665.1_pt1 | contig 10009 bp, 7 predicted proteins | sample 7278161 | NCBI WGS metagenome assembly JAAUYA01 (sample SAMN14350120, study PRJNA611818) | marine sediment metagenome | isolation source: surface marine sediment (3m) | place: French Polynesia: Moorea | collected 2018-08
CAGGAAGAACCGAAAAGTTAGTGGTCCCTGAGCAAAGCCGAAGGGTGGCTCGCTTTCATCCCCACCTTCCGCTTCGCTCCAGAGTGGGGACTTCTCGCTCGCATCTGTTAGCTTACTTAATAGAATAAGATGGGCTAACTATATCATATTTGCTTATAGTTAGCTACATTTAGTTCTCCAAAAAAAGTCTTGCTCTCATACTCTTCTTACTCCTAATAAATGAGACTGCAATCACCCTCTCAGCCAGAATTATGTCCGAGACTAGGTAAGGATGATTGCACTCTGTTAGGAGCGATTAGACGAAAGCAAAATTAGCAGTTGTAGCATCACCGCCTACAAGCTGACCAGCGTTAATGTCATTAGTGTTAACGATAGTCGCACGATCTGTTAACCAGTTACCAGTAGCACTATACAATAGCTCGTCATCATTAAGCTCGAAACCAAAGACGATAGTGGGATCGTTGACAGTTACAATTTGGTCGAACGTATCAATGATAATATTGGTATCTGCAGTAATGCCAGCTACATCCGATGTAGAAACCGGTGTACCAGCAGCAGGTGCACCTGGATAGGTAGAAGATACCAGGGCGAAAACATCACCACCTGCACCGGGAGTGAAATCATCAATGGTGTCTATCCCTTCATTAGTAAAGACGAATAGGTCGCGGGCAGCACCACCAGAGAGGATATCATTACCATCACCACCGAGGAGACTATCGACACCAGCACCACCATCGATGGTGTCGTTGCCACCACTACCTAAGAGGCTATCAGAACCGGCACCACCGAAAATGGAATCATCACCGCCACCACCATCAATAATGTCAGCGCCTCCTAATCCTTGAATCGTGTCTGCCCCAGCACCAGGAACGCTATCGGGAAAGCCCACAACGCCTGAACTGACCAAATCTGGCGTAATAATATCGTCACCTTCTGTTCCGATAATATCAGTACCCACAAAGGGTTCGTCGAAGATAATAGTCAGATTGGGATCGACGGTTATACCGACTAAATCATCTGAGGTGAAGTTTCCACCTACTGCTCCTCGGATTGTTCCTGCACCTTGAATCTCAGTAACAGCATTGAGGTTAGTTTCAGAGATAGTTAAGTCTCCACCTGCGGCAACATTCCAAATTTCTATATTTTGCGTGGTAGAATCTGAGATATCCCCATTACCAGTCACAGAAAGAACATCGATATCATCACCACCATCGTAGATTTCTCCTGTCTCGGTATCTCCTGTTCCTATGGTCAAGGTATCGGCACCAGCACCACCAGTTAAGATATCAGCCCCAGCACCACCGATAATAGAATCATCACCGCCACCGCCATCGATGGTGTCAGCGCCTCCCAATCCTTGAATCGTGTCTGCCCCAGCACCAGGGACGCTATCGGGAAAGCCCACGACGCCTATACTGACTAAATCTGGCGTGATAATATCGTCACCTTCTGTTCCGATAATATTATTTGCTACATCTAGGTCATCATCATCTAGGTCATCATCATCTAGGTCATCATCATCTAGGTCATCATCATCTAGGTCATCATCATCTAGTTCATCATCATCTAGTTCATCATCATCTAGTTCATCATAACTATAAAACAAATAATTACCCTTAGTCATATTAATTACCTCAAAAATTAGCCTATAAACAGCAACTTTATCTCGAAAAATACTAAAGAACTTAGATTGCTGATCATAAGATCATATTAGTTTCTCAGTATAATTTCCTCCAATAAATTACGTATGTTTGATAGATATTACTGATCTTTTTAATGAAGATGTACGTATAAATACTGAAGTTAATAACATTTTACCTTTACTACCGATCGCTCTTAAATGACCTTGAATATTGAGTAACTAAATTTTAAGATTGTCGCAGGATAACTCAGAGTTCAGCATCCTTGACTTGAAGTTCTCCGCTCAAAGCCTCTTGACTAATGGTACGTTTTCTTCTCATTATTTAGCGAAGGTATTAATTGGGGTGATTACCGTCTAGCTTTTGGGGCAATTACAGTACTTCCACTCCTGAAATAGAGAGAGGTAGTATCTAATATAAGTATTAATTACCAGACAGCAATTATGACGCAATTACTCAATCAAGAAACTAGCTCTCGTTCTTATAGTCTTAAAGATTGGCAAAAAGGCTATGAATCTCAACCTCATGAACATTCATATTGGATTGATGAAATTGAAGGTGAAATTCCCTCTCAATTAGAAGGAACTCTATTTCGTAATGGCCCTGGTTTATTGGATATTCACGGCACGCCGATTCGCCATCCCTTTGATGGAGATGGCATGATTTGTGCTTTTACTTTCAAAAATGGGCGTTGTTATTTTCGTAATCGTTTTGTGCGAACTGAAGAATATATCGCCGAACAAAAGGCAGGTAAAATGCTCTATCGAGGAGTGTTTGGAACACAAAAACCGGGTGGATGGTTAGCTAATATTTTTGATTTGAAAATGAAAAATATTGCTAATACTAATATTATTTATTGGGGAGGAAAATTACTCGCACTTTGGGAAGCAGCCCAGCCTTATCGTTTAGATCCTGATACTTTAGAAACCATCGGTTTAGATAACCTCGATCGCATCTTACAACCAGGGGATACTTTTTCTGCTCATCCTTTGATTGATCCTCATTCTCAGCTTAATAATGGCAGACCATCTTTAGTTAATTTTGCTATCAAACCCGGAATTTCAACTAATATTAGTGTTTATGAATTGGATGAGAAAGGTAAATTATTAACCAGTCACGAGCATATCGTTCCGGGGTTTGCTTTTATTCACGATTTTGCTATTACTCCTAATTATTGCATTTTCTTGCAAAATCCAGTCAGCTATAATCCTTTTCCTTATCTTTTTGGCTTCAAAGGTGCCGGTGAATGTGTCAACTTTTATCAAGATAAACCTACCAATATATTAGTAATTCCTCGTAAACCACCTTATAAAAACATGAAGGTTTTGCAAGCTGAAGCTGGATTTATTTTTCATCATGCTAATGCTTTTGAGGATGACAATCAAATCATTGTTGACTCAATTTGTTATCAATCTTTATCGCAAATTAATCCTGATACTAGCTACAAAGAAATAGATTTTGATAAATTAGCGCCGGGACAATTAAGACGTTTTTCTCTTAATTTAGAGCAGGAAAAAGTAAGCACAAAAATGATTGAAAGTCGTAGCTGTGAATTTCCCTCAATTAATCCCGAAAAAGTCGGCAGGAATTACCGTTATTTATTCATTGGCGCTACTCACAATGACACGAGTAATGCGCCTTTACAAGCACTACTGAAATTAGATTTACACACAGGAGAACGTCAATTACATTCTTTTGCTCCTAAAGGTTTTGCAGGCGAACCAATTTTTATTCCTAAACCTAATGCTCAATCTGAAGATGATGGCTGGGTATTAGTTTTAATTTATGATTCTAGTTATCATCGTTCTGATTTAGTAATTTTCGATGGGGTAAATATTACTAATCCTCTTGCTAAGTTACACTTAAAACACCATATTCCTTATGGTTTACATGGTAGTTGGACGAATGGATTACCTTTTGAACCGCCCCTTGACAAATAAAGGGCTTGTGTCTATTCTATCTCCAATCTCCAATCTTCAATCTAAAATCTATTGTCAAGGCTGACAATAGCTATTGATATTGCTAACTAGTTTCTGTTGTTGTTGAAAAAGTTTATTAATTTCATCTTTGTACCTAATAGCCTTTTCTAAATCTTTTTCTTGAAAAGCTTCAACAAAATCACGAGTAATCATAGCGTATTTTTGATAGATATCTGCTAAGCCTTGACTATATGATTTTAACTGCTTATCTTTTATTTTAATACTTTTAATTTCTCGGGCTGTATTTTCAAAAGTTTTAGCTACATTCAATACAGTTTCTAGGTTTTGTGTTTTTAAATTCTCTCTAGTTTCTCGAGCTATTTGAGCCGAAATAGAGATGATTTCCCGACAATTACTGGCTTTAATGTTATTACAGCTACTCAGCAAATAGCTAGTAATTAATAGTATTAATAACTGGGCTACACTATTATTTTTAAACAATTTATAGTTCATAGTTAAAAGGCTTATTATACTTTTCTTACCTCAGTTAAAGCAGGAATTTGACTATGGGGAGGGCGGATTTTGTGATTGAATTTTCTCTCAAGAGCTAGAATTCTTGACACTTTCGGATTTCTACTAACTTTTGACTTCTACTATATGTCTTTTTTGATGCCACTGCCAAGCATGATGGATAATAGTTTCTAACTCAGAATATTGAGGATTCCAGCCTAAGATTTGCTTTGCTTTTTGGGCACTACCCACTAGCATGGGGGCATCTCCGGGACGGCGATCGCTTTCAATCGTTTTGATATCTTTACCAGTAACTTGGGCGGCAGTTTCAATTACTTCTCTCACCGAAAAACCATTACCATTACCTAAATTGAACGCCTCACTCTTACCATTATTGAAAAGGTATTCTAAGCCTAACACATGAGCATCAGCTAGATCGCTGACGTGAATATAGTCCCTAACAGCTGTACCATCGGGAGTATCATAGTCTGTACCAAAAATATAGAGGGATTCTCGCTTATTTAAAGCTGTTAGTAAAGCTAGGGGAATCAGATGAGTTTCTGGTTGGTGATCTTCTCCTAAATTTCCATCTGGTGAAGCACCAGATGCATTAAAATAACGAAAGACAACTGATTTAAACTGATAAGCTCGTTCAAAATCAGCTAAAATTCTTTCTACCATGTCTTTACTAGCAGCATAAGGGCTAAGAGGATTGCGAGGGTGAGTTTCCGTCATCGGAATCTCTTGAGGCATGCCATAAATAGCGCAAGTAGAAGAAAAAACAAAATACTTGACATTAGCAGCTAACATAGCTTCTAACAGAGTAAGAGTGCCCACAACATTATTACGATAATATTTAGCAGGGTTTTTAACCGATTCTCCTACAGCGATAAAAGCAGCAAAGTGCATCACCCCAGCAATATTGCGGCTAGCAAATAAGCGATCTAACAAAGGGCGATCGCTCATATCTCCGACAATTAATTCTACCCCTAAAACATCTTTAACTAATTCAGGATGTCCGTAGGATAAGTTATCTAAAACAATAACTTGATAACCAGCTTGTTTTAAAGCTAAAACTGCATGAGTACCTATATATCCTGCACCACCCGTAACTAAAATTGTTGATTGTTGATTGTTCATTGTTGATTAATTGATGTTTCAGCCTAAAAAAAGACAGATGGGGAGCTAGTGGTTGAATGCAGAATTCAGAATGCAGAAAGTTCGCTTCGCTCGTACACTCCCTATGGTCGTGAACAGAATGAAAAAGCCTTATTTTTCAGTACTTACAAGAATTCTCAACTCCCGTTTCATTTATGCCCTTTACCACTAGGAAGATAGGGAGATAAGGAGATAGGGAGAAGCTTGAGAAACTATACCCCATTACCCTACCTCAAGAGGTAGGTTTTTGATCTTCGAGACTGCGGCTTGAGCTCAGCCGAGCGTGAGGGAAAATCAACCAATTATTGACTAGATGCTTGAGGAACAGAAGTTTTTTGCTTTACTATTTCTTGAGATAAAGTATCTAAAGCCTTTTTAAATTGAGCATCTTCTATTGTGCCAATTTTCTGTCGATCTTCAACTAATAGTTCTCGCTCATCTTCTGTCATTTCATAAACAATATCAGGCGCAATTCCCTCTTTATTGATATCTCTACCATGAGGAGTTAAATACTTAGCAATGGTAACAGCTAAACCAGAACCATCTCCTAAACCACGCACTGACTGAACTAAACCTTTGCCAAAAGTTTTAGTTCCTACAACAGTTGCTCTTTGGTGATCTTGCAGGGCGCCAGAGAGAATTTCACTGGCACTTGCTGAGCCTCCATCGACTAATACTACTAATGGTTTATCTGTTAGATTGCTATTGTTAGCACGATGACTATCTACTTCTCCTACTCGATCTACAGTAGAAACAATTTTGCCATTCTCGATCCACATGCGAGCAATTTCTACGCTAGAGTAGAGTAAGCCGCCTGGATTGGAGCGTAGGTCAAGAATATAACCTTGGACATTTTCCTTTTCAAATTTGGTGATCGCCTCTTCCATTTCCGAAGCTGCGTTACTACTAAATTGGCTTAAGCGAATATAGCCAACTTTACCGATAGAAGCTTTTTCTAATCTTGCTCGCACTGGATGAATTTCGATTTTAGCTCTCTTGATGGTAAAGTCAATTTCTTTTTCGTTCCTTTTAACGGTGAGAGTAACTTCGGTTCCAGGTTTACCTCTAATTAGTTTAACTGCATCGTTCAACTCCATTCCTGCAGTACTTTGACCATCAATTTGAATAATAATATCCTTAGCAATGATCCCTGCTTTGAATGCTGGCGTATCTTCAATAGGGGCAATCACAATGATATTTTCAGTTTCCTCTTCTTTAGTAATCTGAATACCTACCCCAGTCAATTCTCCAGAAGTGTCCACTTGCATATTTTTAAACTCTTCTGGGCTCATAAATCGAGTATAGGGATCTTCTAGCTTTTTCAGCATTTCTTGGATTGCTTCATACGCTTCTTCTTTGTCAGCGTAATCTTTTTCTAGATACTCGCTACGAACTTCTCGCCAATCTAATTGATTAAAGGTTGCATCGACATATTGACGATTAATAATTTGCCAGACTTCATCTACTAATTCTTTGGGACTTTCTCGAAAAAAAGCTTGACTCTGAGAGAAACGGAGTCCTGCTCCTGTTACAGCTACACTGGTAACAACTAATGCAGTTGCACCAAGAATCAGTCCGCGTTTAGTAATAATCATAAGCTAATCTAATTTCAGTCTATTTAATATTTTACCTATACTAGTTTAATTTTATGCTCTTTGCTCATTATTGGTTAGAATTATAGACATATCCTTGTTTGCTCGATCGCCCATCGCCTACATATTAGCATAGATAAAGAAGATGATTTGCCTATTCTTTCGTTTACAAATCTTCCCCCTCTACAAATCTTCCCCCTCTACCTGATCTTGCCTCAGAGAAATATTGTCAGTGTTTATACATAAAACACTAATGTTTGTCTGAAAAAAAAAAAAGAGTAAGGACTGTCAAAGATTAAGTAATTTCTCGGTGGAAATAATGATGATAAAATAATACTTTTGTGGGTAGCAACTTGAGCACGAAGTCCATCTATCTCTGCTCCCTTAGGAAAAGGGAGGAGCCCAAAATTACCCCAACCAGTCTCTTAAAGCTATCTGGAAAGATTACTAGTATTAATCCCACTTCCAAAGCTGTAAGCCTAATTGCATCAACCAATTCTGTAAAAAAAAATATTGATTATTGTCGATGTCTAGTAATGTAATAATTTCTCCAACTCAACTAAAATATAGAAGGCAGGAACTAAAGTCTAAAAGACGACTTAAGACTTTATTGGCTGGATTACGAACCCTGTTAATTACTAGTATAGCGGGAGGAATGTTTTGGTTAGTAACTTTACCTAATTGGGTAATTCGCAACAGTGACGACATCAACATTAGAGGAAATCAATTTCTCGATGTCGATGAAATTCGTTCTCTGATTCCTTTATCTTACCCTCAAGCTTTGATAAAATTATCAATTAAAGAATTAAGAGAAAAGTTAAAAGCTAAAGCTCCTTTTGAAGATATTATTATTAGTCGAGAAATATTTCCACCTAGTATTACTATTAAATTAGAGGAACGCCAGCCAGTAGCGATCGCCTTTGCTCCTGTAACTTCATCCCAAAGCCATAAAACTCAGATAGCCAAAATAGGTTATTTAGACGCAAAAGGTATTTTAGTGCCCAAGAACTATTACCAAAATACAGCCACAGAAAAAGTAAAACTACCAAATTTTAAGGTGATCGGGATTCCAGAACAATATTTAGTGTATTGGCAAAATTTATATAATTTAATCAATCAATCTGTAGTTAAAATTACGGAAATAGATTGGCAAGATCCCAATAATTTGATTTTGAAGACGGAATTAGGGCAAGTGTATATAGGAGCATATACATCATCAAAACTGCCAGAACAGCTAACGGTTCTCGCTAAAATGAAGCAACTAACTAAGAAAGTCCATCCCAGTCAAATTGTATACATCGATTTGACCGACCCTAAGTCGCCATCAATCAAACAAAAAAACACCTCCAAACAATAAACATATATCTTTAGTTTGCATGAGGTATAGATAAGCAAATTATTGACAAAAGTTGTTAAAATGTCTAATCTATGAGCAGGAAGATAAAAGTCAATGCTCCAAGCCTTATCTAAATGGATGAAGCGAGGCTGTGAAAAAGTCAAACCAGACAAGACATCTCTTGTCTGTACTCAAAAGTATTCATGAGTGAGTTTTACGTTTTGTTTACAGCCTACATTGATTAGTCTCGGTTCTTGAGTGGATGCGTAGAATGTCGTTTATCAAGCAAATCTTGATAAATTTAAGTAATGAAAATCATAGCCACCTTGACTGGTTGGGTATTTTGAGGGAGTAAGAATAATATGGTAACTATTTAAAACAACTATTAAAGACAATATAAACTTTTAAAAAAAAAGAACTAAATCCCACCCAGTAAGTCTGTAAACAACCAAATTCGCCTATACCTATTACTAATTACTTATGAAAAATGATAATAAACTAGGGACTAACCATCCCCATCTCAATATATCAGAATATCTAGAGCCTTCAGTAAGTAGTATCAATATCGATCAAGAATTAGCTTACAGTAGTCAAAGAAAGCAACCAAGAAATCCTACTTTAGAAACTAAAAAAAGTACTAACAAAATCGTACCTAGTAACATTGCTCAAATAAAAGTGATTGGCGTTGGCGGCGGTGGCTGTAATGCTGTAAACCGGATGATTGAAAGTAGTGTTTCTGGGGTAGAATTTTGGGGTATTAATACTGATGCTCAAGCATTAGCCAACTCAGTTGCTACTCAACGGCTCCAAATTGGGCAAAAACTCACTAGAGGGTTAGGAGCAGGTGGCAATCCGGCTATTGGGCAAAAAGCTGCGGAAGAATCTCGAGAAGAAATAGCTGCAGCTTTAGAAAACACTGATTTAGTCTTTATCACAGCAGGAATGGGGGGAGGTACGGGAACAGGTGCTGCCCCTATCGTAGCAGAAATTGCCAAGGAAATGGGCTGTTTGACTGTCGGCGTAGTAACTCGCCCGTTTACTTTTGAAGGCCGTCGTCGTACCAGTCAAGCCGATGAAGGGGTTACTTCTCTGCAAACTCGAGTGGATACTCTGATTGTGATCCCTAACAATCAGTTATTGTCGGTAATTCCCGCAGAAACTCCTCTACAAGAATCTTTTAGAATCGCTGACGATATTCTACGCCAAGGGGTACAGGGAATATCGGATATAATCACCATTCCTGGCTTAGTGAATGTGGATTTTGCAGATATTCGGGCAGTAATGGCAGATGCGGGTTCTGCCTTGATGGGCATCGGCATCGGCTCAGGTAAGTCTCGTGCCAAAGAGGGAGCAATAGCTGCGATTTCTTCTCCCCTGTTGGAATCCTCTATAGAGGGAGCTAAAGGGGTAGTCTTGAACATTACCGGAGGTATTGACATGACTCTTCATGAAGTAAATGCAGCTGCCGAAACTATCTACGAAATAGTCGATCCCAACGCTAATATTATTTTTGGGGCAGTAATTGATGAAAAAATGCAGGGTGAGTTGAGAATTACAGTAATTGCTACTGGGTTTAGTGGAGAAAATCTCTCTAGTAGTTCAACCCCCAAAATAGCAACACCAGTGACCCCAATTATAGATAAATCTCCTAAAGAACCTATTCCTACCCCCGAAGATACCAATACCAGTACACCGACTTTAGATATTCCCGAATTTCTCCAACGTCGCCGTTTTCCGAGACAGTAAACTAATGGTAAAGTGCATAAATGAAACGGGAGTGTAAAATTCTTATAAGTACCGAAAATCAAGGCTTTTTATTCTGCATTCTGCATTCTTAATTCTGCATTCTACCAC
>JAAUYA010141593.1_pt1 | contig 10002 bp, 4 predicted proteins | sample 7278161 | NCBI WGS metagenome assembly JAAUYA01 (sample SAMN14350120, study PRJNA611818) | marine sediment metagenome | isolation source: surface marine sediment (3m) | place: French Polynesia: Moorea | collected 2018-08
ATAATCATAAAGGAAAAACCTTTCCAGAAAAAGAAACTGTGAATAAAATATGTAATATGGAAATGACAGGTTAATTGTGATGATAATGAATGGTGATAAATCAATGAGTCTGTAGTATAGGTCTGTACTCTATGCTGTCTACATGTTAGTTACATTTCTACCCTAACTGAATTGCAATGATCTGCCATGATCGACCATTGATAATAATGATTTACACTGAATTTAAAAAGCAAAATTTTCTAGGTTTGCAATGACATACTAGTATCATTGCCACCAATGAAGGTGGGGTCCATATGTTGGGGGAAATTTGCCCAAGGTCCGATCCAGATATTGCCCACATGGGATAAAGTTGATATAAACCCCTGTTACAACATACATCATCGCAACATGTGGCAATGAAAATTGTTGCGTTTTAAATTCAGCGCCGATCATGCTTGGCAATGATCAGCCAATAGTGGCATTGAACATTCCTGCTGGGCAACTTGCCTAAGGGTTCCTAAAAATAATCATGTAAAAGGGTTCTCGTGGTCAATTTTGACCCTAAGATGGGCCTTGTGATCATTCCTGACCCCTGCAGATGCTTTCGATAGAATATGAAGGAATAGGTTCAACTGATTAGAAAATAATGTGTTATGCTCGTCTGAGGGCAAAATTGACCCCAGGAAGCATGAGTAAGTTAAAAACCGTGGTATTTACTTTTAATATGAATTAGAACACAAAATGTTTGCCTCTTATGGGATCTGATAATGGACTTGTAATGAAAAATTGGGGACGACATCATTTTTCCTATGGCCAAAATGTGTATTATCGCACCCAGTGGAGACAGCACTCAGATCAGCTATATGGCTTTCTGTACACTTATCTGACATCTGCTATGCAAGATAGGCCCAATGTAAGCAATCATCCTTTTTATCATAATCAAATTAATAGGTTAGCCTCCATACGATGCCAAAGAACTGTGCACAGAGAGCGAGCAAAACTGTAAGATACTTTTATGTAACCATGCCTACTTGCCGAACTTCCCCTAATAGCTCTTGTTCAGCCAAAGAATTTTTATAAATGAGTTGAAACACTGCCCTGAATGACATCTTTTTGTACTCTTTTATCTCCTTGAATAGGACCCCATTAAAGCCATTCATTTGGTGACCATTTCATGTTCTGGAAGGTTCTCTTATATTTCATCACATCTTTTCTGATTCCCTTCGTCCCTGTTATCCAGGAAAAAGCATTGCATTAACCTTTCCAGATGGCACCTTAATGCATGGTGGAGCAAATGCATTAGGGTGTGTGCATTAAGGTGCATTCCTTTGTAAAGGACACTGATATTTTATTCATTACAAGATTCGTGGACAAGTAAGCTGTCGGAAGTGCAACAGCTTTGAGATATCCAAAGGATAATTTAGTATTCACTAGGTGCCTGCCTCACTGGGGCCGGTCAGAATATGTTAGCATCTGGCATTGCTTAACTCTAAGCTCGCCAGCTTCAACTTCATTACTCTATCTGGAAAATCTTAATGAAACTTCACACAGAATCCAATCAACTAAGATCTTTCTTAAATTAAGTATTTGTGCATGTCAGAATGAGTACAAAAAGTCCATCGGGTTATCAGCATAACAATTTTTACCAACTTAGATGGAGCATTCACAGTGAGGAAGCGTAACAACTTGACGACTAGCGTATCTCTACTGGACAAACTTCCTTCTAGGACAACAAAAGTCATTTCAACCAAGAAACAATGGTGTTACACTACCAGATGAAATACGTATCATAGAAATCTCGTCAAGTGCGTAACTTTGTCAAGTAATTACGCTTCCTCACTGTGCATGATTAAACTGAGGCGTCTTGATGTTGTGAAGGTCAGACTATGAGTATCATTTGAATATAAGACACCTAGCATTTTGCTCATTCTCGTAACGTTTTTTTACTGAATCGAAAGATTAGAGTATAGATGAGTTTCATACAGTATATGACGAAAAATTGCACACCTTTGACTAACTGAAAGGCCATTTCACAGATATTCTAATAAATATCTTTTATGTATTGTGGTAATGAAGAAAATGGTGGTGTCTAATTTTTCGTCAGGTACTGTAGTGTACTTATATAGAAGCATTCTCCTTTCAAGTGATCTTTAATTTGAAACACATTTTTTATATGCAGGCCCGCTGTTTAGCCTATGTACTAGTAAATAGGTAGTTTATATAGGATTCTAAAGCGCTGCGCAGAATACATGGCTAGGCTTAACAGGAGGCCTACAAAAAAACCCGCACCAAATTTAGGTCACTTGAAATGGATAATGCCTCAGACGACTTAGGATGACTTACCCAGTATCATTTTGGCGGGTGATTCTGGGGGCAGCCAGAAGATGACGAGTGTTAAACTGGAGAGCAGCACACATGGCAGAATGAGAATGTAGTTGTAGAAAGCAGCGATACGTTTGAGCTTGAGGGTGAAGGTCAGATCGGGGTATGGTTCTTCACAGCAGGGATAATACTTTACGTTCTTCACGGCAGGATGGCCGAGCAGGCCCCACTCATTGCTCTCTATATAGTCACTAACGTCAACCTCCTCAAGGCCGTCGTAAAAGTCAACATCAAGTTTGAACCCGTCGTAAGTCCACGACCCAAATTTCATCACGCACGTTTGTTCGTCGAAGGGAAAATGTGTTATGTCGATCGAACACGTCGATTTGAAGATCGCCATCGGGATCCACAGGACTGTCCCGTCCGACGACACCACAGCCATTGCTTCTCGCTGCTCCTTCAACCTCGTATCAGCACTGAAAGTATGTCCATCCAGCTCTTAACACTGCACAGTCTCATGTTTTGTGTTCCATGCAAGGAACACTTTGTTATAGGGATGCAAAGTTTTCAACTACTCCACATCCCTATTTCATTCATCGATTATCTTGTGCTCTCTATACTTTTGCATACCATGGATACACTGAAACTGTGTCCAGCCAGCTCTTAACAATGCTCTAGGGATGCAAAGTTTTCAACTACTCCACATCTCTATCATTTTTATATTTTTCTAAAACTTTCTATGGTGCCTTATAGCTAAACCTTTATGTACCATGAATACGTTTGTCATTTATAACCTGTCACCTTAACAAATAGGTGCAAATTGGGCATTAAACTTCAAAGACAATTTTATGATAAAACTTTTCAATCTTGCCATTTCAATTCATGATTCATTACTGTCTGGCTTCTAAAACACTTTAAGCTACCAAACTTAGAATATAGTGCAATTCTTTGTTTGGTCACTATATACAGTAGGACCTCATAACCAGCTGTATACGTTAAGCAGCGGCTTCATGTAAACAGCTGCTGGTTGTTGCACCCCATTTATTAGATATTTAATCTAATTTACCCCGGTTAAGCAGCTGCCCCACTTAAGCAGCTGTAAAGACTGAACCCCGAGAGCAGCTGTTTAAGTGTGGTCTTACTGTAGCTGTTATTTTCTATTTCTTATTAGAGAACAGCGCCCCGTGACATTCTAATTATATCTGACTTATATTTTACTTATATCCAATAAAAGAATGATAACCGAGTTATATCAAACTTTTAAAAGGCTGTTAACCAAGTCATATTGGAACAATAACGATATCTGTTATTAGGGGATGCTGACTCTCTATTGCGCCTGACCTTTCGCAATTTGACATACCATAAAATTTAATGCAAAAAAGTCTTTGCAAACCGAGAACAAAAAGACATTGTTATGCGTTTCAGGGGGAAAGCAACTTTTATTTGAGCCATCATGATTTTGAACATAAGGTGTAAAATTCCTTTTGATATATCATAATATACTTTTGATAAATTTTAATTGGCTTAATTGGCAGTATTCATCAACTGGAAAGAGTAATTATGACTCAGAATGGAAAGAAATTGCTTGTAACAATGTAGCTTACTTGAAATTAATTTTTGTGGCAAACTTCCTAACTTTTGAAAGATGATTACTGAGATTTCATGTTAGTTTCTCGATGCAGAATTTCCAAGCAGATCTGGCATGAAACATGATAGACCAGTCCGTCCAGACCTGATCAATTTGCATCGATCCAGGAAACAAATGAGCTTAAATTGAACTGAATTCATAATCCAGATATTTCTGTAATTGCCCTGGCCTGAACTGACTTCTTCAAACTTCTAAAATCAATCTTAATATGGATTATGGCAGCATTGTCCCTTGTTACGCTAAAATTCCATAGTGCCCAATGGTGACTTTCAATTTCCATGGTATCCGTGTATGATGTATACTATAACCCTATCTTGCTGGCGGTATCCATAGATTGCACGGCTTTGATTATCAGGTAGGCTGTAAAGAGACCTGGCCTATGCCAGTGATATCACTTGCTTGCATCTTGGTAGGCGATGTAGATGTTTGGCCTACGCCAGATTCAAACTTGATGTTAAATTAGACGAGTGCTTTGAAGAAGTATAAATGTTGAGTTAGACAATATTAATGACATTATTTATGAGAGCTCCACCATGCCTTAATATTGTGCATCAATAGACTTTCAACTTGATGCAGCAAATGACTTTGCTCATGATTTTAAATCAAACAGTTTCAGAACTTGCTCTAGAATTCTCTAACACCCTAAACTCTGGTTTTCTTACGAACCTTTGTTTGTTCCCTCCCATCACTGAGCAATGGCAACACTGGCATAACTGTATGAATCAGTTAGTGACATGTCATTAAAATATCATGAAATATCATGAGATATCCTGAGAACGCACACACTGTAAAAACATCATCTCATAGGACTTAAAACTATACAGTTGGTCATTTGGCCGTCATTGCTCATGCATGGAACATTGGAACTTGAAGGCTCAAAGGAAAGCAAGGAGTTAAGGTATAGCGGAATTCTAAACTAAATTCAGACACTGTTTTTAAATTTTATTTCACCACAATGTCATATTGTTGCTGCACCAGGTTAAATGTCTTAACATTTCATAATTATTCACATGAAAATAATTTCTGTCACTCTCAATGAAGCATTGAAAGAAAAGAAATACAATCAATTTTTTAATTTTGTTTGTTTTTTTTAATTTCTCTTGTGTCTGTTCATCAAGGTCACATCATTAAAATGCTTAATTTGCTAAAAGCGGAAGATCAATTATTTTAGATTAAAGAGCCCTATTCAATTTCGATTCTATCTGTCATGAAACGCACCTAGGAAAAGCTCGTATCATGGCATCTTATCCTTTATTTATACGACTTCTGCACTATCACGTAAATTAGGTTGGAATACTCTGGGTAAAAAGATCGCAACTAGATGAGAGATCTGTTGACGAAAGCATTTTCATAATAGGTTCTCAAAATCTCCTACTTTAATAATTAATTTGGTTCGTGTCGTATGTGATTGACCTGATAAACAAACAAGATCGAGTGTGTTACGAAAATGTTTTGAAATAATTGTAATTGCCTGGCCACATAAAGGATCTGTACTGGGTGCGACTGCGCTACATAGGATACTGTCATTACTGACTCAATAAAGGGTTATTTTATTTATGGACTAAGATCTATATGCATCCAGTACAGATCCTTTACCCACTGGAATGACATGGTGATAATATTTGAGTTATCTAAAGTTGGGAGGCTGTGGGCATGGTGAGGGGCCAAAAATCCAAAATTTGTCTTTGCCAAACCTTGCCGCGCGTAGAAAGTTTCAGTGAATCCCAGGTTACATAGGGCCATACAAAAAAGTAAAATTTTTCAATATGAGGTAATGCTGTACTTTATCATATTATATGATGGGCAATACCTCAATGAAAAAAGTACTGTTTTGGATGGCCCAGTTGAAAGTTCAAAAGCCCTGCCAGGCTTGCAGCATAGGTGATGGAATTTCTATCAGTGATGTGCAAACCTAGGTGCCTGAAATCTTTATTCAGTTTATTTGATCCAAGACTGCAGACCCCTTTCTTGGATTCAAATCATAAGCTGGACCCTTTTGCTCAAACCTGCTAGAATTTGCTGGCTCATTGGACAATACGCATGAATCTGGATTCAAAATTGGAATTGAATTTGCACATCACCGATGGTTGGTTTGGGAGAGCCACTAGAACAACATTTCCCACTACCAACTTTTATTGCAGTTGCTCCAAGGCCTAACGATATCAGAATTATCTTCAGATTTATTTACCTTAGGCTGGGACTGCCTGTGTCATTTTTGACCTAGGGACAAAGATGGGGGTGGTATTCTCAGAGACCTTTATGCCTGATATTACTGCAATAAAGTTGACAGTGTAAAATATTTCGTTCTTTTAATATAGGGCTCCCAAGGATTGGTTAGGGTGTCCCACCAAGAACACCATTCAGGGGTTCAATTATGGCCTTACCACCACAAGGGAACATCCAGGGGTCTAGAAGCGTTACAGTGCAATATGAACTATTCTTACTGAGTCATTCCATGTCAAGCGTTCCAATTTGGTGGAAGTCTGTGCGCGGACCGACCCCGATTTGCCCAGTTTGATAATATTTTATGTATTTTAATAGGAATAATGCTATTTCTATTGAAATAAGTAAAATATTAGACCATGAAGCAAATTGGAGACGGTGCCCGCACGGCTCCGTGACCGCTTCAGATGGAATGACTCTACTATAAAAGTCTGCTATGCAATAGCCCAGTCACAATATGTTATAGGGACAAGGGGGTATTAGATACGACAGGAATTAGCCATTAAGACCCCTGGATGTCCCCTTAAGGCAACAAGTCAACTGTTGTGCAAGGCCAACGATTGATCTTCACTTTTTTTCCGTTCTGGTGGGACAGCCGAGGGGATTGGGTTTTTGTGGGGATGCGTTTTATACTTACTAATTATATAGCACTATGTCGGGGGTCCAGATTTTGGTGGCCGGAACTCTCACGTGATCCACGCCTCCAAAGTCTACTGGTTCCCATTTAAGTAAAATATCTTTCCAGAGCTGTAAATAATAAATAAAAGGAATGAATAATCTAGTAATGCGCCATTAATGGAACAAAGACATGAAAAGAAAACTGTAAGGTTACACTTAACAGCTTTATGGAGTGAAGCCAAAACAGGAAAATAGGAAACACTGAAAGCAGAAAGAGCAAACATTAATATATTGTGAGACCACTGAACACAGTGAGAATGCTATGTGCTTTTCGCAAGCTATGTATGTATTATTTTAAAGTGCAGATTGACTACTGTACACAGTCAAAAAGTTAAGTATATTTTTTAGGCTTACAGATTATGTACATAGCCAGAGATGTAAATTCTAGGTGTTAACAAGTAGTTAATTATTCATATGTACACATATGCATAATAACCACTTGTTATCATCAAGCATTTACCATATTCTAAGGTGCAAGCTGAAATGTGCCACTGGAAACAGCAAACAAACAAGACTACTGTTAAGCCATGCATGTACTCAGACCAAAGTTTAATAGAAGACATGATACAAAAAAACATTTTTACCAAACTGTGCAGGCAAAAGTGAACAGTGAAAGTGCCTAGTTACATGAGTGAAACTTCAGGTGGATTTCAATGCTTACATGATTAATATATGAGTGAGTGGTTTGTGGTAATTGAAGGAATTGAACACTTTCAGTCGTTAGAACTTTTCATATTTTGAAAATGATACCAGCGTGGAATGGTTTGTAAAAAAAGTTATCATTGGTGGTCAACAAAATAAAAGCGCTTGTTGTCCGATACAGAGATACATTTATTTGCATATCATGTTGTCCAATTAGCAGAGCTATTGTTTTAGGTCAGTTGTTAAGCAAGAAACAACTTAAAACAAAGTTTGCAATGGATTTCGTTATTAGGTCTGCCTTGAGAACTTGTCTAAAGTTGTATTTCTTGTAGATGATTGTATGGGTTCCTCCTTAGGGTGAGAAGCTCAACGAAGGCGGGTTTCTGGCGGGACTCTCTTCTCACTATCCAACCCCATTCACAACTCAGCCAACCTCAGTCATAGCCAGCCGCACTCGCCGAGTTTCTCTCCCTAGGGAGTGGTCCTGTCGAAAAAAAATAAGAATAGGTCAGGGGTGCAAATAATAACTGCCATGTTAATTGAAGTAAGTAAAATTTGAAAAAGAAATGAAAGTGTAGACAATATGAAACAGAAAGGGTAGAACCTAATGGAAAATAGAACAATAGTGTTTGGAAAGATAAACTAGTTCTACAGAAGGTAGAAGTCCAATTGCCAAAACTGTGGAAGGCGTTAGTAAGCAAAAGATTAGGAACCCCTGAATATCTCCATTTTAAGATTGGTTAGGTTTACACAGCCTACTAAATGAAAAGTATTTTTGCAATCATGCTTTGAAAATATGACACCATGCAACTTTAACAGCCAAAGGATGAACCAAAGAGGTATAAAATAACCAAAAGAGCCTCAAAATACCTTTGCTGACTAGAAAAATGAATATAATCAAAACTAACACTAAGGTTTTTCCTTCACCATTTACATCATACCAAATAGTCTACATAATAATATTTTTATCAAATGTTATCAAAATTAACTTTTTACTAGGATATTAGTATAATTTACTTCATATTACAAAATAATGTCCACAGCCTTCATCTATTTTACATCTATATTAACTTAAGGCATCAATTTGTCAAAAGAAATTCAGGAATAAATGGGAAACCTACCTTAAATAAATAGAAAGAGTGGTTTCAATGGATCGCAGGACGTCAAAATGGCCGACCGCACCTTTCTGTCAACTGCAGATCTTGACAAAGGTCTTTCAAAATATAAAGAAAAATGAAAAACTCCGCGCTGGTATCATTTTGTTATCCATTATGTTATGATTTGAAAAAGTACCATTCAATTACCACTCGGCATGAAAGCGAGACACATTTTAGCACAGCATGTCTGGGGAAAAAGTGATTAACACTCTTGATGGAAAACAGTCAAGCATAATGATCATTATGGATTGTCTGTAATCAAATTTCTAAACTAAAAATATTGTAAAATATAATAGCAACTTATTCAATCACAAGCACAATCATGGTGTATTCAGAAAAATCAAACCATGGAAATCTGAATGGCATGACATTAATGAGAACTTCAATAGTAAATTCTTTAACTAAAGATAATTGATATAAATTTTGTCAAACTTTTTCAAACATGAAGCTTGCCAAAACTGTTCGTACTTTAACAGTTGACAGCTTATATTTTCTGTCTAGGCACTAGTATACTGGTAAGGGACATATGGCTAATCTATGGTCTAACATAATACATTGGATAAACCAAAGAACCCAAGGGGTGTACTGCTGTCTGTAAATCTAGAGATAGCTTGTAGAAGAGTATAGTATATTTAGTACGACATTTTAGAATGGGGCAAGGTGGCATGGCATTGTTGAACATTGAAAGGTCAAATGCTTGATTCCGATTCCAGCTCATAAGTGGAATCATTATCTCCCGCTTTAGCCAGCTAGGGATCACTGTGGATTTCCAGACTGAGGCTTTCCATATTATAATTTTTTTTTAAATAATTTTAAAATGGTCAGGAAATCCAGGTTACATTTTACAATAAAAAATTATTTTATTCTGGAAAACCATAGTGTGGAAAACCAGTTGAGATCCCTAACTGTTAGCGGAAGAGGTAATATTAGCGGTCCCTTTTTGGCCCTTTTCTACCAGACTACGTGAAAGGTTCGACACGCGGGCGTTTTCATTTAAGCATCGGATTGGACATCATTGATATGAGCAATCAAATGTGACATAGGACTATTCCTAAGGTCCCTACAGGGGAACTATGAAGAGTACACCCTGCATACTTTGCTGTTCCATCTGGGAAGCACTCAGTAATTAAAAGAAGGACTCTCAACTGGTGAATGTGAGCCTTCAATACTCGTATCTTGTCATCAAATTGTTGTGACAAGTATTGAAGTTAATAGAAATGAGGATTGTGGAGCAAATTGAGCTGGAGACCACAGGGACTTGCAGGCTGAAGGTTACAGGATTTGCAAAGCAAACTTTTCACTTTGTTGGAATTCTGTTGCTTGCCCATGGGAGGAGTGGGGATTTACATTGAT
>JAAUYA010131380.1_pt1 | contig 10001 bp, 3 predicted proteins | sample 7278161 | NCBI WGS metagenome assembly JAAUYA01 (sample SAMN14350120, study PRJNA611818) | marine sediment metagenome | isolation source: surface marine sediment (3m) | place: French Polynesia: Moorea | collected 2018-08
TAAAATATAGCAACATGATCGCCGTATGACAGATAGAACACAGAATAAAATAGCGTCACTGGAAAGCTGACATCAAGAGCTTTCCAACGGTGTATGACATGCCTATATAGGCTCTTTAGTGGCTACATAGGCATGTCATACACCGTTGGAAAGCTCTTGATGTCAGCTTTCCAGTGACGCTATTTTATTCTGTGTTCTATCTGTCATACGGCGATCATGTTGCTATATTTTACTGTTGTTAAAACATCATGTTTTACAGTTGTAGTAGTGGTAGGGGCCTTTTATGTGAAATGTAGGGCATTGCTCAAAGCAATCAAATGACATTTAATATTCTAAGTTCCAAAAATTTGGGAGTAGCTGAATTAATACAGTAATTCTGATGCGCAAGTTGTTTTATTTGTGTTTATGTAAGGTGTTTCTGGGTATGATAAGCTGTGTGTATAATTTTTCATGAGATGTGGGTTCAACTTTGTAGTGTTTCCTTACCTAGATGCAGAGGTTATTGATAGGTAGTTTTCCTTCACAAGCGCATGTGTTATGTACAAGTGGCTGTGCGAGTCAAACTGGTTTGAGAAGAGATGATGTGCATCTGTTTTGTAGACTTTGCAACGAGCCCACCGAGTTGCATCTGCCACCTTAGCCCAGAAATGGTCCCGGCTCCCAGCAGCAGTTTCAACTATCTGCCCGGTTTGGCAGACTTTAACTTCTACATCCACATTGGAGTCTAAATCCATAGACATGGCTTCCTGTAATGTTGATATTGCTGAAAGAACAGAAAATCAAAAACATTTGTTAAAATCATAATTTACATCTCTGCATAATGTTCTTAATTTTTGCAATTTTGTGATTTATTTTTGGCATGTGGCTGGAGAGTGGTTCACATTTGAATTGTTGGTATCATGCATCAAGGGTCAGAATGTGTTGAAATTGGGATGATTTAGCCATGTTGAATGGTGCAATCATTAATTTTTTATACAGGATCTGAATTATTTGTCTAGACTTGCCTCGTTGGTTAGGATTGTTGGAGGTGGGTGGTTGGTCACTGGTGCTGGGCTCATTAGCAGAATTATTTTGGTTGTTTTCATCATCTGTATTAGAGGTATATCTTTTCAGTACTTGGTGTATACCTCCGCTGGTAAATACCATTTCCCACTGGTTCCAAACCCCGGGAGGGTCCCACCAACCTGAGTGAAAAATGAAATGGTTCACTATTTCAGGCTTTGTAGGGTGTATAGCTGTAGCATGCGGCAATATGGCAATTCTTTTGTTATTTTATAAAATTTATTTGTGCGACATATTATTTACCTGATATAAGGCAATCATCTTGGAGGCACCACCAGTATAATTATTATGCACAATATGGCACTTTAAGGAATCAATATCCGTGTGTATTTTTATGGGTTGTAGCACACAGTTTTACATGGCAATAAATCTGTGAGACTGTGAGAACAACGTAAACACATGCATACATGGGTGTCTTTATGGGTGGTATGTGTAAGAGTCTGAGAATGACTAAGTGGAAGTTGACATTTGGTACAACATTTAGGAATGTTAGACTGCTGAACATATGTGTGTATTTCTGGCGGCACATCAACCTATGTGAGAGCATCTCAATTGGGGTATTCATTTTAACAACATTTTGAATTTATCAGACATCCTTTTGTTACAAGCTGATGTGAAACCCTGGAAGTCCCCTTCACTGATTTTTAGCATGCCCCATCTATTTCTGAAGTTACAAACAAATGGGTGTTTTTTGACGGAATATCGAGACATTTAAGGATAACTGAATGGGGCTTGTCATTTTAAAGACATGTAGAGTTAATTGCACATCGTTTGTATACAAGTTGATATGAAGTATTGTTAGGCCATGCGCCAGTGATTGTTAGCATGGCGTATTTATGGATTCCAACCAGTGCGCAGGCTAGTGTTTACAAAATGGAGGGACATAACATGTCGCAAATTATCTTGTTAAATTTGTGAGGCACTCCAGACTAAGGGCGTGCCGATATTTATATCGGCATCGGCAATATCGGCATATCGGCACTTTTTTTCAATATCGGCATATCAGCTATCGGCAAACATTTTGGCCAAAACCGATAGCCGATATTTTATCGGTCCTGACTTTTACCGATACCGATAACCGATATTTCAAAAAGTGCCGATATATCGGTAAACCGATATGTCATCCCTGGTTTTAGCTTTGCATGATATAGACTTATTATGCAAATCACATGCTATCTCCAAAATAAAGTCAAATTCCTCTCAATGAAATCTATAGTTATATAATTGGCAAGCTAATAATCAATGGAGCATGGCGTAAATGAGACAATTGCTTTTAATATTAGCTATTGTTTTGTGTTTTTTTGTTTATCATGGTTAGTGTTTGAAAGCTGGCGCAATCTTTCATTTTCTAGTAAGACCTCAGGGTCAGCATGAATGGATGTTGGGTGGAATGCTTCAAGATACAATCTGTTGAATGTACGAACTCTGCTTAATGCTACATATGCCATTCCATGTTGAAATACTGAGCTGCCCAAGTTCAGACATGCAGCATCAACTGAGGCACCCTGGCCTTTGTGTATGGTAATAGCCCATGATGGAATCAGAGGAAATTGAGTTCGTGCAACCGAGTGACCTGCATATAAAAATTCCTGAGTCACTTCCTGTATGCGTATGCTGTTGTCTATTGCAGGGTTTTGATATTCCAGGCCAACTGTACAGTCATCAAATATAACATTGATTGCTGTGACTGCGTCTAATGTTGTCTCAATGCTATGGATATAACCTTGTGCACCATTGATCAGACCACTACTGGTGTCAATGTTACGAATAAGCATTATACGAGTGTTGGCAGATACAGATAGAGATCTCATTAAACCACCAGCATCGCGGTCATCCTCGGGAATGTGACTATCATCAACTATGTGGTTGTGAGCTGATACCATACCAGTATAGGAGTGTTTAGCATTTATCTCATAAGCAGTATTGGGCAGTTTGTCTTGTATTTGAGCATTATATTCTTTGACAAGCTCTAGTGTGGGATAAAACCGTGTGCAAGATGAGTCGTTTTCGGGCATTTCAAGACCAATCCTTGATTTCAGTAATTCAATGTCATCAGTTGTAGGATTCCCAACACGACATCGATTACATAATTGCTGAAAGTCTGCATCATTAGCTTGGCGCAAATTGGATTTAAGGAAAAATGGTCTGAATAAGTGCCATAATAGGGTGTTTTTGAATGCAAACATACCATGCACCGGACGTAGTTGGAAAAAGTCGCCTAGTAGAATAACACTTAATCCACCAAAGTATTGGTCATTGTTAAAAATTTGGCATAAGCGCTGGTGTATCATTGTCAACATTTCAGCTGACACCATGCTCACTTCATCAATTATGAGATATTGGACATTTGCGTAAGCCCTTCTAAGTTCATGGAGTTTTTTGGGTGACAGTGGACTGAATTCCATTTGTTCAAATAAGTCAACTGGTAGTGCAAACAAAGAATGCAATGTGCGACCATGTATGTTTCGACTTGCAGTTCCTGTTGGTGCACCTAACAATACATTTGCTACACCTAATACCCGAGATGTTTTCAAAGTGAGATAATTTTGGAGCACTTTAATGAGGTATGATTTTCCACAGCCTCCAGGGCCGGTTATGAAATAGTGGAATTGTTCACCTTGTTGAGCACATTTTACAACTTCTCGAAATATTTTCTTTTGATCAGGGGTCAAATTTTTTATGGCAGTTTCCAATTCGTCAATACTCATACAGCCTGATTCTACAGCATGAATTAGAGTTTCATCTCCTGGCAAATAATCTTGAGATTGTTGATCACTAGCACTAGCAGTGTAGCTGGTGCTGCCGGCACAGTTGGGAAACACATGATTCATATCTACATCATAGTTGTCATCAGGCATAATATCTTCACATTCATCCATTTGATCTGGCAAATTAGCCTCAATTTCTAGGTCACCTAGACGCACATGGGCTAATGCCTGCTCTAGTTCACAGCTGAGAAATGCGGTCGTGTCCAAACTGTCATCTAATAGATCTTTTTTCAGTTTTAGGGCACTTTTAGCATCAACACAGGGAACAATCAGTGAAAGTTCATTTCGATGGGGCAATGTTAACAGTAGCAAACTGTAATAGTGGCTATCTGTTGTCATAGAGAAGCGAGGTGTTCTTACAGCATTTGCCCTTGTTCTTTTTCTGATGTACATTTCACGACTTTTAAGTTTCAAAACCTTTTCCACATTTTTGGGTTTTGGACATGGATCATACCAAGCTGCAAAGTGGAACAAAGAGCAAGATTCTAAACAATCTGGTCTGTCATGGTATTTTTCAATAATGTTTGATTTGAAAATATCAGTTGAGTCAGGGGGAAGTTGAGACCTCTCTTGTAATGGCTTCAATACATGGTATCTTTGATCAGGCGTTCGTGTATTAATAGTGACAGTTTTACGGCTAGACATGACCAGTGGGAAGCTACCTATTTTGAATGCTGCTTCAATACTTCCCATTTTGCGATTTCTTAGGATGCAAGATCCAATTGCAAACATCCTTTTGCGTAATGGCATATCTGGCTGTTTGTCTAATGTATCACGTACTAGTGTTGCAAGAGCTTGCTGGAGTGCTTTAGGTTCTGCTTTGCACAAGTAGGCACATATGTAGTATGCAATACCAGTTACGCCAGATACCATTTTCACATCCATATTCCCCTTCCACTTTCTAAGCAAGATAGGGTTATATGCATTTATCATGGTAGCTTCTTCTGAGCGTTTGGTTGCATAAAACATCCGTCGCCTTGAAGAAGTTCTCTCCTGAGCAATTAGGTGTGTTTCTCTGCAAGGAGGTTGGGGAAAATCAAAGCGACATCTGCCTCGTCTTAGACAGTAGGGTGTGTGTTTGTGGGTTTGGTACTTTTTTACCAAGGCGTACAATTCAGGATCATTATCTTTGTCAGGCAAATCTGTCTTAATTATTTTGTCTATCAATTTGACCATACCTATGCGGCCTTCAGCAGTGGTCATATCTGGTACATGTTGTTTGTCTAGCCAGAAAAAGCAGTGTACGTGGGGTGCCCCCCTATCCTGAAATTCAACGCGAATAAAGTGGTCTACAACGGGGCCAAATGGCTGTTCTTCACCGTATATAATGTGCGTCAGAAATGCTTTGATTCGGCGTTCAAAGTGTAGGCCAGCCATAAAAGGGTCAGATTTGATGTCATTTGTGTATGATTTGTTTTTTTCAACATAGTCATAGGGCTCATTTTTCAGAAGGGCAGCAAGTTCAGGCCAATTATCATTAGCAGTGAAAGTTGCAAATATTTGGGGTGGACCAAAACATTTGATCTGGGCTAGCAAGTTGAGCAATTTGGTTTTAAAAAATGGTGGAGTGCCTGGCATATGGTCCATAAACATATATGAGTTCTGTTGCAATTGGGGATTTTCTTGCATATTTACCACATCTCCAGCTGTGACAAGGTCATTTGGGTTACCTGACTGTTTTTGCATTTTCATGTGAACATTTATACTTGAACACATTGCATGGAAATCTTTTTCTGTTGCTGCTTGTAATAGCCATGGGACATGTTTCCTGAAAGTGCCACTCTTGTGCATTGCTCTTGTTTTAAAGTACATAGCCATTTTCAAAGGTACAGGTCTTTCTGCAGTGTATCCATTCACACCATATGGCAGAAGCCAAGGAAAAGCCTTCTCTTCACCATATGGCATGTTATAGATAGATACTCTATTACTTGTAGGTTGTTCAACTGTATATTCCGGTATGTTTGGCCCTAGTGGGACAAGAATAGAATCTTCTAATCTATCCAATTCTTGATACAGAGGGTCATCTTTGCTAATAGTATGCAAGTCATTACAATCAAGGTTTGCTATGTCTGCATGGAAGTTAGTATCAATTTCGGGCATGCTATCATCAATTCCAGGTGCTGTACAATTTTGAACAGAGGCTTCCATATTTGCAATGATGTCAGAACTTGTGGGGATAGAGATATCAGCATATAGCGGGTTATTTGCTTTCAACCATGTGAAAGCCTCGACTATTTTTTGTGGTCTGATGTGCCTCTTTTTCCCTGTGGGGGTTCCTTCTCTGTCTGCGTATCTTATGGCTAGAAGAGGGATATCAGCAAAGTTTGGTGGTAAACTTTCTGTCGGATCCACAGGAAAGTTGACTGAAAGACCACGACAACCCTTAAGTCCACCAAACTTAAGCAGTGTAATGCCAATATATGTACGAATCAATGACAAAAAGCGTTTTTCAATATCATTCAGCTGAGAGATAGCAGGAGGCACAACTCCAGGGGCCAAGTTATTGTGTATGCTGATAGATGACATTCTGTGTTGCTTAAAAGCAGTGTGACATGTGCAACAAAGTGTCCTGCCTGAGTTGCCTGGCTCATTGTATAGTTGATCACGAAACAAAAAGCGGTCACATTCAGCACAAGAGAATTCTGCTATCTGTCTAACTGTGGCATCATATGGGTGCAGGCGTTCATAGCCTGGCTGTTTACTGACTACATGTGCAGTGGGCCCTACATTGCTGTTCATATGAAACACATGCTCATTGGCATCAGATGTTTCTACATTACTGTGCATCTTTCTCTTTTCATTTTGGTCATATTGACCAGAGGCAGCTTCAGCAATTGATATAGATTCCCATAGCGTACGCCTTGCATATGTGTGATCACAATTTAGTATCGGGTTAGAAATGACATGCGTAGGTTGTGATCTTTCAATGGGGTAATCACTGTTGTCTGAATCTATGGGTGAATTATCATTGTTATTTGTCATGTCTGGCAAAATTGCAATCTGGTCAAAAGGCACTGAATTGCTTTCACAGTCAGAATCAGAAGCACCAATAGTACTTATATCATCCTCACATTGTGTGGAAGCATGCGTGTTATTGTGTTTATTGTGCATATTTGGGTCTAAATTCTGCTCAGAGGGTACTAAACTGTTTTCATCAAAATCATCAAAATCAGAAGGCTGACATTCATAGTCAGAATCAGAAGCACCAATCGTACTTATATCATCTTCACACTGTGTGGAATGCATGTGAGTGTGTGCATTTTGCATGTGTGGTTCCAAATTTGAATAGCATGTGAACATGACTGGGCTCATATTAAAATGAAGTGACATGTAAGTAGCTTTCAGATATGCAATTAAGTCTCCCATGGTGTTGAAATTCAAGACTACAGCATGGCCATTGGGATCAATTCTACCTTGTAAATTGCGAGCATGTGAATCAACTATTGCATATCCATACCCTGGCTGCAGTACAATTGCAATAGATAATTCATCAAAAGTGGCCAACACATTGCTTGAAGTAATGAATGCTGAGTGCAATGCATCTTCAATAGACAACGAATGACTATCTATGTCCGTTGGCATACCAACCACCCCATATATTTGACCTATGTCCAGTTCAAACTGTAGTGGGTCAGTTAGTCCATAGTGGTGCATGGAAATACCATTGAGGGTAGTGAGGTCATCATGATTCAAGTGGTAAGGAGCATTACTTCCAAGAACTACATCATACAGTGCATTGCCTTCCAAGACAATTGAGTCAACATCAGTTGATGTCCATGTGTGAGGAGACTGTAAAAATGCTACAGCCAATGCAAATAATGCTATTGCTGAGCATTGGAATCCCCTATTTCTGCCAACCTGACCCTGATGCATAAAACCACGAACCGCTCTATACATGATTAGCAAAGTGTGTGAAAGTGATAACCAATGTCAACTACTAGTATTTTTACAACATACATGAGCGATAGGGAGGACTAACTTCATAGTGCGCTGAACATTTTTGGTGGTAGCGTGAAATGCATATTTGCCATTACTGAACTGTCAAAATTTATAAAATGTGCCCATAAATCTGGTTGAATTTATTTGATACTCTATGTGTTTACAATTATGTGTAAAAATGAACTACATGTTTCAAAGCAGTGTAGAGTCTACCTGAAGCCATTTGTCGTATTGTTCTCTCCAAATCCAAATGTCCACGCTTGCCACAGAACCTCAGAGTACACGCCAAGCAGGTGTTTACTTCTATCAATGCTGAAAATAAATTAACCATATTAGGGTACAATTATGACTGTTTTCAGATCTTCAACTACTAGTCCCAAAACTATGGGAAATCGATATTCCCACCCAGCAGACAATTGACAGTCGGGCGATCATAAGGCTAAAAATTTGTGTAAACAAGACGCTGTCAATTTCACGATTTTAAGGTACACACATTTTCAGATCGAGGACTTTTTTACCAAAATTTGCTTACTACTACTAGTACACGCTAAAATTGACTGTTTTCAGATCTTCAACTACTAGTCCCAAAACTATCCTGTTGGGCATGTAGGACTTTAACAAAATGGTCCATCACATTTCTTGGTGGACTGACAGTCAAACATTTCGCTAGTGACTAGTCCCAAAACTATCCTGTTGGGCATGTAGGACTTTAACAAAATGGTCCATCACATTTCTTGGTGGACTGACAGTCAAACATTTCGCTAGTGATTTAAAGGTGTTTACAGTAGATCTAATGGCAGTTAGTGTTAAATTCCATTTTCATAATATTTCAGGAATGGCATTAGGTCTTGTAATGTTACTTTAAAGTGGATTTGCTAAGCAATTCTCAGTTTGACATGTCAGCAAATATTTATTTTGATAGATAAAGTGTGATGTTTACCGGGCAGTAAGGTGTTTGACATGTGCTTCAATAAATGTGGTTGGCTTCAATCTCCAGAGTTGCAACCTGTTTTAAAGGTGTTCCACCTACACATGGCTGTGATTAGCCTGATTACCCTAGACACTGGCAAATTTGAAGTTCCCTACGTGGCAGTTTACACGGTTCAAGTTTTAGGGTCGTGCAGCTGATTAAAAGAAGGCAATTTTGTTTTCTTGCAACAGGGAAGCCATATCATGTCAGCTTTGTTTACATGTGACATCACGAATTTGACCGAGATTTTAGCAGGTGCAAGGTCGCTGATTGGTTGACACTTCATGTCTACACTTTCGCCTCTGTTTCGTTTCAAGAAGAAAGGCAAAATGGCGGATTGTCGGGTTTTTTAAAACCCACGTGGAGTCTGCGATCTGCCCCAAACTTTCAAGTGACTTTCCTGCTAATGCTTGTGTCAATTTACCTTGCTAGGGTGCTATTTAGGGAAGACTGACCATCAGTGGTATCACAGAAAATCAACCTCCAAACCGGCCTTGATGTTAGCCTTTTCTAACAGATGCTCATCAAAACTAGGTCACTAACAAATCCTCATCTGAGCACATGGCTATGGCATCTGTTATGGAAGGTAAACATAAAGGTGCAGTTTTAGCCGGTTCAGGACAAGGTTTTTATGCTTCTGCAAGCCATTTCAGGTCCAAGGACGTGTTGTTCTGCTTTCAAACTAAGGTAAATTATTTGAAAATGTATGTGGTAACACTTCACAATGTCTGTGTCTAACAATTCTTGAGCAAGACCTGATCAACAAGGCAAAATGTTGGAATGCACCTAATATCGCTCGAGGCAAATGTATGTTCTGGACCCGCAAGCGGGGTCCAGAAACCACATCAGATCAGATAGATCCTTTCCAGGGGCGGCACCTATTAGTAAGACATTATTTTATGAAATGACAAATCATTTTTGAGCCCACCTGTGCCCATGCACGGTGGGCTCTTATGCGTCGCCTTGCGTCTGTCTGTCTGTCCGTTAGCCTGAGTGTCAATCTCTATTGGCCTTTTATATTGGGATTGTGGCACGGAAGACATCTGGATGACATCCAAATTACATCCATTTTGGCACTATGTAGCACGGAAGACATCTGGATGACATCTGGATTAGAGTAGGTGGACGCATGCTTCTTTGTCCGACACTTGTGTTGCTCATCCGGATTATATCCGGATGACAGCCCATAAAATCATTTTGAAGTAATCCACACCTGGATTTGCTAAATCGCCACCATAATCCAATAAGGTTAGGCACAATAA
>JAAUYA010254349.1_pt1 | contig 9997 bp, 4 predicted proteins | sample 7278161 | NCBI WGS metagenome assembly JAAUYA01 (sample SAMN14350120, study PRJNA611818) | marine sediment metagenome | isolation source: surface marine sediment (3m) | place: French Polynesia: Moorea | collected 2018-08
CTTTCTTAATAAGCCTCTTTTTTAAGGTCTGCCAACCGTCTATAAGGGGAGCAGGAGGGGTCTGAGCGACTGTTTTATGTCAACTTAAAGCAATGTCAATTACTCTTTGAGAACTTCACTGTAGCATATCAAAACCATATATACCCTTAAAGGAGGCAAGCTTCCCGACATGTCTAGTGTGGCAGGGAGTATGATTTCTAATAATTAAACTTCATTTATTTTATTTCCATTTTAAGTGGGTCAGATGGACCCCAGTGGTCCAAAAATGCTTTCCACATGTTAAGGGGATACTAGGAAAGAGTTCCCATGAAAAATTAAAAATTTGATATCTAGACCATTTTGACCCCTCCTGCTCCCCTTAAAAAGTGCAGCTTGGACTGCTGGAAATGTGCTCATAGATCATCGCACATATGATAAATGGTGGATATTACTTAAGGGGACATCCAGGGGTCCAGCAGCGTTACGGAGCCACCAGAACGATATTGGCCACAGCAAATGTGTAGTTTCTAAGGAGATCACCGACAAGGGTGCAAGGTCTCGTTTACTCATGAAATCTGTAGTAAGGTATTCTCTATCCTTAAGGGGACAAAGGGCTTCATTACAAAAGGTAGAAACACACCACTCAGACACCTGGTTGCCCCCTTAAGTTCAGGCCACGATATGGGTTAGATTACTGTGTCACAGACTCTTTGCCTTAATTATCCAGCTACTAGAATACATTGTTCTAAGGCCGCGGTCACTTGATTTTTTGGTTCTCAATTTTTTCTCGGGCCATTTTTTAAGAGTCGGGGGACAGCAAAATAAAAAAGTCACTAATTTTAAACTTTGGTCGGGCCTATTAGTATGCTATCAGCGGAAAAAGGAACCAAAAGAACAATGTACTCTGGCCTAATGACAGAAGGTATCTAAGTCTGGTGACAGCAAGCTTCATAGACCTTAAGACAAAGTTGGTGATGACATTACAGTAACCCAGCTTACCATGACCATGTTCACATTTCAATCAAGCAATATTCCTCATCAAAGTTCATTACCTTGCCATCACAGGTTTTTGATGGCTTCCATCATCTGACAGTTCCACCTCAAGGCGGCATGAAAATTCCATGCAAATCATATTTCCTACAGAGCCCGATGGGAACACAACCTGAGGTAAAAGCCAATAAGTTTGAGGTCAGGGAATCTAGAAAGTAAGGGAAATCTGGTTAGTCAGATAAGAAGCTACATCAGGGCTGTGCATGATTTATTGAAAATCCATGTCTTCTTGTACATTTTGTGTGGAAGCCAATCAAATGTGACTAGATTAGAATAGATAGCGTACAAAAATACACTATCAGGTCAAAGAAAAACTTCATCAAAATTCATAATTTTTGATAGGCTCTCTGCAAGAGGCAGGTCAACTTTTAGTCTAGTGGTCAGAGCCAAAAAGTTCAAAGTGGGGTATATCAAATGTTTTTTTTTTCATGGTGGGGACCCATAGGGGGGTACTACTGTGGAGTATACTAATTGTAAGATTGCTGTTGCATGATGTTGATTTAAGGGTTCTGCTAACTGATGAGGTATTTTACGATTAGAGTTTTGACAACAGCTTCTTGCTTTCTCAGATCAGTGTAAACCCATTTATTTTAATCAGTGCATTATGAAAACATATTTATGAAGGATATCATTTTCTTCTGACACTGTTCAATACCCATCATTTTCCCATTCTATCAGTTAGCGGAACCCTTAAAATATAAGGGAGTGCAGACCAAATAGTAAATAAAATGAGAAAGGGTATGGTGCATTGTTCCGCTGAGGGTTATGGGGGTTCTGTGTACCACTGAGGGTAATACTTCTAATGATAACCGATACTGAATAAAATACCCTCAGGTCAGGATTTTTTGTTCAAAGAAAACAATGACAGTCACAGGCCTAAGAAGTTGAAAAATATATTCACCCTTAGTATTAGTGATGGATGAGTGGATCGCATAACCGAGCAAGACCAATGCATTCGCTGTGACTCCCCTTTGATGTATCTCTACAGGCATGTTGAAAGCCAACACTCTGCAAGTCTACTCTTTACATTTGTTGTGTAAACCCATTTATTTTAATTACTCAGTGAACATTAGAGCTTTTATTTGAGACGGGAAGCAGTTACGAGATAAGTGGAACAAATAATAAGGGATGACAATTTAATGGAGTCTAAATATAACCAAATCTCTTCCCCTCATTCTAATGTTGTCTAAGTGTATAAAAATCACTATTTATATTGCGGCTTTCTTGTAAGCAAAGATGAGTTTCAGAATTCATGGAATTAGGGGTATGAATTTATTGCAGTTTCTATCAATATTAGTTTGATAAAAACTGCAACAGATTCTCAGGAAAATTTATTTCCATATTTGAAGATGTGCAAATAAAAGTCCATGACTTTATTTTAATGGGTCGATGTTAAGATACATGTACTCTCATTCAACTAGTAAGTGTCTTTGGGCCTGGGAACCACATGGAGAGTCCCATAGTTGACCAATGCCATTACATGCCAGATAAATTGGCTCTCTCATGAATGAAAGGAGCCTTTATCTCCTTGCAGAGTACAATACCAGAGCCTGACCACATCCCTCTTTAATCATGTCACAGTGCAGGGCAGTTTGTCTCGTAATGATAAACCATTAGGGTCAGTCAGAGAGTCAGAGCAATTGCACCAGGCTAAATATAGTGTGGCTTTTCCACAATAAATGGAGCTTTTTCTGCAGGACCTCTGCAGCAATAAAATTCAGGAATCCCTCCATAAATTAGGGTTTATTGGATTACAGGATCTGTAAGATTGATTTAATCTGGAGATATGTCTTACTGCATGGTTCACATTTTCACTGTTAGGCAATTTGGCTCAACATGCTCAACCCAATTGCAGTCTTGACGCACACCACATGTTTTAATCGGTATATACCGTGCTGTGCCACGCTTTACAAAAAAGACGCATCGCCTAAAACAGTGACTCCAAACTCTATTCAGGTTAGTACAGAACATGGCTGGTGAAATTTTCGTTCATGCACGTCATATGTTAAAACGGGCCGAAACCTGCTTAGTTGCAAGCTAAAATATATATTATTGAATGAACAGTTTGTCTCCAAGAACATAAAATCTTAGGTCCTCCCCAACACAAAAAAGCTGTCTCCTTAAAGTTTGCAGGGCGAACAAGCATACTCAAAATCTAGGCCCCCTACAGAAACTGGCCACCAGACTAGGTGTAGAATTGCGCCCTTGAACTTTTCAATGGGATTTAAAAGGGGTTATCTGTAAAATCCTGCGAAAACCCAATATGCGTGGATGAGGGGGGTATAACAGCTGGAGTGATGGTGCACACCATGATGACACACTTGGTCTAGGTGCCATACCCCTGTGGCCACATTGTGCAGATTTTTTTGGGGGGAGAAGGCCTTTTAACATTATCTCCCTATATGGACAGTGTCACACATAAATAGATCTCTCCATCGTAAACTTCACAGACCTCCATAGTCTTTTTTCTAGGTATAAAGCATTTTGGTGATCCAATACGTGGGATGCAGTGGGCATGGTTACTGAAGAACCCACTTCTGTGGCATGTGAAAATATGTGTGGAACTGTCCCCTAACATGTGAAGTATGTTTTCGTTTAAAATCTATGTAGGACAATGAGCCCAGGATGAGACAGAGATGGGCAGATAGTTTCCATGGTATCAGATAAACTCTATTAGGTTGTGGGCTGCAGGGAGCTGTAGATACCATACAGCTAATACATCTTATTTGTGGCAAATTGCCTGCCCTGGTCACTGCAGAGGTCCTGACACAAACTGCTTTATGATGGTCATTCATAGCTGAACTCTCGAAAATGCAGTCTGCATAGAAAGAAAGTGTTCACTTTGGGATTATTAGCCAGAATCCAGAAATTTTCGGCAATTCCGGCAATTCCGGCAATGCTTCGATATCTTCGACAATGTTGGCAAAAAAAGCTGAATGGTCAGTATTTTTTTCTTGTCGGGCCTGATTCCAGCTCATCGGAGGAATCGTCAACCGTAGAATATAGTGCGTGTGCCCTTATCAATAAAATATTTGAATTTGGCCTATTCATTCCATGTTAAGAGCAGTTAGATGCATTTTGTGCCGACTGTACATGTACAAGGATGGGTCATGGAATTGGGTGATATTTGCCCATAGGGAAAACAGCTTTTGCCGGACTATATACAGCATCCAGGTTAGGCAATATCCTGTGTAGATATACTAAATATAGGCATAGTCCATACATTAGCCAAATTGTGCCCACCTGATATGGGCAGATTCCATAGGATCCTGTGACCCGTCCTTGGGACATTCCTAAATGTATTACTTTCCATGGCGTAGGGATTTAATGTAGAACATGAAGAAGCTGTCTGGATTGGGGAAGCCAGACGAAATGAAATGTATTTGTGCAGTCATGGATGAAACAGGATCTAACTGTCAAGACAGTTGTTGTGCATTTCCAGACTAATGAATGGATTGCAGAATTGAATGGAATCTGGGGTGTGACTGGAAAAGGACTGGATTGTGCCCACCCATTGGTCTCAAAGCAGTTGGAAAGCACCTGGTGACGTTGCTGTACAAACTGCAACACATTCTTTATGTTCCCTGAAATATAATCCTCAGCCCTCATCATGAAAGTAAATCAATTAGAATTTATTAGAGTCTTATTGAATATCAGAGTGTAGAAGCTGCATGGTTTTCTGAATGATGATCTACTCCTAGGGTAACAGCTTGTAATAAAATACATGAGCTGTCTCATGCTACAACTGCTAAGTTAGCAATAATTTTTACTGTGAGATGGCACTTCAGGCTCCTATCCCTATATAGTTTAGTGGCAGCAAGTGGATTTATGGAGGCCCCAACCTGCCGAAATGGGATTATTTTCTCTTATACACCAGTCTGATTGACTTGACAAATTTTTGTTTGTTTTATTGCATTTGTCAATGGGCATCTACTCAGACCAAAAAAGTTAACACCATATCAATATTTCAAAACCCACTAACATCCCTACTATGAGAATGACTAGAACATTGTAGCATGATGTGACTCACCGCAAGTAGCCTTTATATTCGTGGTTGGAGGGCGTGAAGACTGCCATAATCCCTGTAATCTCAAGTGAGGTTTGAATCTCTCTTACTTTAACATGGGTGTCAGATTTGGATGTAACTTTAGTATGTTTACAGAAATAGAAGCAATAGAGGTAATTCATCTCCTCCAATCTACTGGTCTATGATTCCTTAGGCTGTGAGCATACCAATCACAATGGATGAATTCCTATACAGCAAGAATATAATGCCATGAAATGTGATGTATGCCACGGCAGGAAAAAATGATGATTTTATTGACATAGATTACATAGTTTCCTTTCTTCATTAAAATCAATTAAAATTCATTTTCTTCTTATAAAAGACCTCTGCTTTTAACCTTCCTACCATTTTTATTTTAATTTTTAATTTTGTCGCGGACCACCCCCACTTATTTTTATTCATTTATTTTTCCATTCTACCCCCTCAGGATTGCAAATGGAATAGCCCATAGGGCCACCATTCCATTCTTGAAACATTCTCATGTTCATATGAGCGAAAGGGGTTAGATTGATGCCTTCCTATGATACCCGGTGACATTTATAAAGAATCATCAACGCAATCCTTCTTGGAACTGATCACACAATAAAATAATGTACATTTGTTGAGCACTTCCAATGATTAGCTCATAATGTAAAGCTGTCAAACATGATTAGCCCAACAGTAACACCTTCCATACATGAGCTAATTACCTCCTCATGGCGATTCAATGAGTCGTCAATACTGGCACTTCAACCAATCAAACAAATCAATACCATTTAGCTGATTGTCTCGCTCATCTGTGTTTATGCTTCACAATATAGCCACCTGGTGAACAACGCGAATTCCGCAAGTTTCTCAGTCAAAATATTCACGAGTTCTTCGCAAGATCTCCTTATATGTAAAGGATCTGGGACACTTTTGGTTAGGTTATATGTGAACCTCCACGCAAAAAATGGCCCATTCGCGGTCCCGGGGCGATTTTGACTTTTTGGCTGATCCAAAATTGCTTTCACTGGGTCGATAGTAAGGTTCTGGGCTTATCCTTGACATGTTACAAGTATTATTTGGATATAGGCACTATGACTATAGAAAGTGTCCCACATCCTTATTGATACAAAGATAAAAAAGTAACAGTCGGGCAATTTCTAGGAAAGGTTCAAATAAAATTATGTCCTACCCACTAAAGTTTCCTATTTTACAGTTTATTGTTTCCATACTGGTGGGCATCAGATGTGGACCAGAATCAGATTACAGGGAAAAGCTAATTCTCCGAGATGCCACGCAGGCCATGTCACATTAAAACACGTCCAAACCTTTATCATTAGACCTTTTCTGACTGAACTGCCACTTTGGGAAGCACCTCTATCTCTTTTAAACATGAAATATTAGGAATCTGTAGAGAGCTGCTTTTTTCCCAAAAGCGATACACAGCAGTGCCACTTTTCGGGGAATCCTATTATTCCATGTTTAAAAGTGGTGGAGCTGCCTCTTCAGGCTGTGGGCCCACTAAAAAAAGGTTTATTGCACTCTCAATAGGAAAACATTAACTTCCTTTGTCAGAACAAAGCCTAGGGGTTCCGTTGTAATTACAAAGCAATTGGCTTTGTGAATGTTACTGTGTGCTCGCAAAGCAAGTTGGCTTTATTACATGTCTTTTCCTCATTAAATCATGTTGTATGAACCACTTTGTTTTACCAAGGGGACAGTGAACTCCTATCATTCCCTTTGCAAAAACAAATGGAACACAACTTGCCGTGTCTGTTTGGGAATTTACTTTGTTGTTATCAACTATATTCCTTTGTAAATACATGAAAGTCATGTGACTTTGTAAAAGCAAAGGGTTTCATAATTCTTTTCTGAGAGTGTGCACTAAATCATAGTTGGTATTACATGCATTCATGCAGAAGGGGCTTCATTCCCAGCTTTTATCTTTTACTGGTTTATATCTGCCAGGGTCTGGCTCAATCAACCTAAGATGGTCATTTTCATTCATTGGAAGAGGAGCCATTAAGCAATGAAATGTCTCGAGCATCTAGAGAGCCGAGTGATGGTGCGCTAAACCAGGAGATATGCCAGTTGCGTCTATTTTGTAATAGTTGCCACTAAATTTTTATGATATTAAAATACTATACAGTGTATTGTAACCAGGTCTTCTATAGCATTATGACAGTTTATTTAATACTGGCATAGATCCATTAAGAGGCAATTAAAAAAAAAGACCAAAAATGTCACATCGGTCAAAAAATGAAAATGCCTCTTAACCAGCTCATCTTGTGCGGACACTAGGCCTAGGTATCTGGCATGGTCATTTTTTGATTTCGTTGTCCCCAGCAAAGCTGAATCATGCCACGCTAAAACAAGAGAACCGTGGAAAATCAGTTTGTTTGGCCTATGCCTTCATTTTTTTAGTGAGTGGTGTGCATTTTTTGCTCGTTTTTGTGCAAGTTTTGTCTAATTCTAATCTGAACCATGTGGTCTCCGGTATTGTGCTACAACAAGAAGCACATGTATAATTAAACATGTTTTTGCTGCGTCCAGCTTATGTTGAGCTGAAAATAATGTCTGGATGTTTAAACCTGACTCCATACTAAAGTCTGTTTCTTGGAAAATCCAATTGTAAGATAAATTGTAAGATTAGAGCATTCCTGACCAGGGTTACAAGTGAATCATGATTGCAGCATCTGTCAATGTATTAAACCTGAATTTCAATCGGCTAATTACTGGCCGGTACACTCGGTACACTCCCAAGAGAAATTAGAATTAAATTCAGTTGACGCTACGGGTATTTTCAAGTGTCAGAACTGACTAAATGTATTGGACACAGATGCTAGGGTGTCTGAGCTGACAGGTGCTACATGTAGGAGTGTCTGAACTACACTCAACTCCAAAAGAAAGTACAGTAGAGTTCCCCCTTGTGGACACTCCTCCTATGTGGACACTCCTCCTTAAGGTTCCAGAAAGATATAGCCAAAACATTAACTTAGCGCTTGGCTTCAAAAATTCGAACAAGCGAGGAGTTTCTATTTTTTGACGAGTGTATGTGTTTAAGCCTATCTCTGGATCAGCCCCTCGGTATACTAGCACTTTTAATAGATGGTTTTTCGATAAATATGTTGATAACACCCTTTGCAAGTGCTTTCCATGTTCATTAGAGTGGATACAATATTTGGATTATATTTATTATTGGATATATCTCTCCAAGGGACCATTGACTGCTGTCATTTGACTTCTTCTATCCAGCACGCATTTTTGGACATGGAAGCCTGTGAGTACAATAATATTCTCTTGAAATGATTGCAGCCATTAATCTTTAATCTTTCTGCCCCCCCCCCAAAAAAAAATAGAAACCTAATTGTTCCAGGATTACTCGGTTACCAACTGTATACCTGCCCGGGACAGATAAATACAGCGGTGGACATTTTAATGAAAATTTGTTACTTAAATGGTTTCGAGCTTGCCAGACTACGCATAATCCAATGGTCTAGGAGTCAATGCAGTGCAATTTGAAAATGAACTTGGTGCAATCAATTCTTTGTCTTCTTTTGCTACTAACAATTTCTCACCTGGTCACCCTCTAATGAGTGGATCATCATTGATTATCAACATGATAGAAGGAGCTAACCATCAACGCATGGCCGTTTAAATTTCGCCATCTGAAATGGCGATTTCAGCAGTACAATGGGTATGGGGCCTCCCAGGCTTGACATCACCCAATGACCGAGAAGTCAATGCAGTGCAATTTAAAAATGAACTTGGTGCAATCAATTCTTTGTCTTCTTTGCTACTAACAATTTCTCACCTGGTCACCCTCTAATGAGTGGATTATCATTATGAGAGAAGGAGCTAACCGTTGTAAATGTAGATTTATACATCGGATAGGACTATCTTAGTACTAACAGACTAATTTGCAGTCCACTACACTCTTCCCCAAAAGAAACACAACTTTTCTGAAGTTGAATTTCCTTTTTAGAAAAATATAGATCGGTGAACTTTGGGCCAAATTAAAGTTCCGTTCCTCCTGGGGAAGAGCGTAATTCCATGGCCATAGCCCACATGATTCCATGTCACTTGAAAGTGGTTAGTGGTAAAGAGTTGTTCACTCATTTGATTGGGTTTTAGTTTTGAGTCTGCATGTTCAACTTCCTATGAGTCTTTTACCAAGCATTTGAGTAATTGTCATCCCATTAGATCGGATTCACATGTATGAGTGACAGTATTTAACTTCCTCTGAACCTCTTATATGAGAATACAATGTATTTTCCATTCTATAAAGCTGTCAATTTTTATTTATCTGACTTTTGCCGCCGCTTGGATTTAGGGATTTAATTATTTCTGAGGATTTGGATTTAATTGCAAAATTTGCCTTGGATTTAGGATTTAATTGAGACCAAATATAGGTCCGTCGTACCCCCATGTACGGATTTTCAAATCCGAACAATGTTCGGAATTTTCACTGAGACGGGATGTTCAGATTTTAATCAATTTGATATTGCCATTATCAGCAGACCCCCAAATCTTTTCCTATAGATATATGTGAAAGTCCCCAAATTCTCCGGCACCGAAAAGGTTAAGGGTCAGCTGTAATCCAAACGTTGTTCGGATTTGTAAATCCGTGTGAAACATTGGACGATCCCTAAAGCAGAGCTGCCTTCAGGATAAAAGCAATCTGACATTCCTGTAGAACCAATCTCACATGGTTTATGTAGCAAACACAGTCTTGACAAGACCACTATTACCGAGCCAGATCCTGTCATTAGCCAACATATCCCTAGAATACAAATGACCCTGTAAATAGCTAACATATTTTGTTAGAAATATAGGGATAATGCTATCAAAGGACAAATGCTGGATTAGGGGTGTCAGTAGCCTTCCATCAGTCTGCTTTTGTGGAGATTCTAATGAGCTGGGATGGATTTCCTTGCA
>JAAUYA010372972.1_pt1 | contig 9995 bp, 12 predicted proteins | sample 7278161 | NCBI WGS metagenome assembly JAAUYA01 (sample SAMN14350120, study PRJNA611818) | marine sediment metagenome | isolation source: surface marine sediment (3m) | place: French Polynesia: Moorea | collected 2018-08
AAACGATTACAGAAAAGGCGAAACCTCTTGTTAATTCTGAATTCTGAATTCTGAATTCTGCATTTTAATAGCGATATCTATAGAAACCACCACCGTCACGCCAACCGTTGCGCCAAGGATGAATATTGCCAAAACCACCGCGATAACCGTCTGCCCAGCCACCACGTCGGCCATTGACAAAACCCCTTCTACCAGCTCCATTTAACCACCCACGGGCAACTTCTGTGGGAGATTGCGGTTGAGTAGTATCAGCAACCTGATTTTCTTTTTCTTTGAGAGTTGTAGCTAGTCGAGCTAAACGACTTTCTAGAGTATTTGAGTTGGCTGAATTAGTTAGAGATGGTTGTGTGGCGCTCACCGAAGGTGCGCCTACGGCGATCGCACCAACTGAGGGAGCATTCAAAGCAGCAATGGTAATTAAAAAGCCAATCCAACTAGTTTGATTGTACTTCAAGATATATCCTCCTAAAAAATGAACTCTAAAGAGAAAATTTATTTTTCCTCACCAAAGGGAATCTGTTCGCGACTCATAATTGTGTATTCAAAAAAGTCCCGAACCGCAGCTGGATCGACAACATCAGTGATTCCTTCTGGTCCTATCCAGCGGTTTAGCATATCTACCGGGCCGGGTTCTCCAATCACATAACCTTGCATAAACTTGACTATCGTGTGGTTAGCAAGATTGAGAAAAGTAGAATTATTTTCTGGTACCATACAAGCAATACCATAACGAGCATAAGGAACATCGGGTACTAACTTGTAGGCATCAGGATCGGTTTTCTGACGAAGACCGTCCAAAATTACGCTATCCCAGGCTATGGCATCAATTTCTCCCGCTTGCAGCGCCTCAACTCCAGCTTCAGGAGTATCGAAGGCGACTAAGATTGCAGATGGTTGAACTAATTCAATGGTATGACCGACAATATTCTTAGTAATTTTAGTAATTATCCCCACCCGTTTGCCAGCTAAGGACGACTCCGAACCGAGAGAACTACCTTTTGGTACTAGTAATTTAATCCCAGAAATACCGTAACTGAGGGAAAAATCGACGAATTTATCCCGTTCCCAAGTAAAGACAGTAGCACAAGCAATATCGATTTCCCCAGTGATTAATTTAGAAATATTCTCAGTCACATTATTAGTTTCGACTACCTGCAAGGTGATTTCCTTACCCAGATACTCTTGCAAATCTTCTCTAATCAGATTAACTACATTCAGGGAATAACCATCTAATTCTTCTTTTTCGTTGACATAGGCGTAGGGAACTAGATCGAAACGAGTCCCCAGGGTTAAAACACCCGTGCGGGCTACTTTTTCCATCACAGTTTCTGCTATGGCTGGCTTGATACCTATGACCATTAAGAAAATGCTCAGGAGAGTTAAAGATAGTTTTTTGAGCATGGTTTTGTCTCAGTAAATCTTATGTCATTATATGTTATGGTGAGGAAAATGCAGAATGCAGAATTAGGTAACAAGTAGAGAGTATTAATTTGACTGAATAACTCTCCCCGAACTAGTGAAAGAAATTCCCTGAGTTCCTGCTGTGCCAATCATAACAGCCTCAACTACTGGTTCTGTAACTTGCTCTGAGGCTTTCCATTCTACGAGGAAATTTGCTCCTATACCCCCAGTCTTGTCACTAGCTCCTATAAAAAACTCTGTTGAATCTAGAGGAGGCAGCTCCAAAAGAGCTTGCTCTTCTACATATTGACGCACCAACTCGCCATCTGAATTGTAATAGTTGACTGCTTCAATGGTAATGGCATGATCGAGGTCAGTATTGCGAATGCTTAAGGTCGTGGCTAGATTATACTCCTTTTGATGGTTAAGGTAATAGATATGGGAGTAAACAGGAACATAGATAGTTTGTCCCATTGTCAGAACCACGATCGCCATCGCTAGCCAACTATATTGCTTAATTTTGTTCATGATTACTACTTTGCTTTCTCTTTTCAAGGTTGAGGAACTGCTACAAAATTGCCTGGGTATTATTTTAACGGGAAATTCGATGACCAATATCCCGACGATAATACATCTTTTCAAAGTTGATTTTGGCTACTGCTTGGTAAGCAGAGGCGATCGCCTGCTCAAAACTCCCTTCTACTGCCGTAATACCTAAAACCCTTCCTCCATCGGTAAGAATTTGTCCATCTTTAAGTTGAGTACCGGCATGGAAAACTATGGCTCCTGTAGCCTCAGCCTCGGCAATACCATTAATGAGCTTACCTTTTTCATAGCTACCCGGATAGCCACCAGAAGCAACCACCACACAGACGGCACTGCCTTGTTGCCACTCAATCGGCGGCAAATCTGCCAATCTTTGTTCCACACAAGCTAAGAGCAATTCATCTAAAGGAGTCTCCAATAGAGGCAAAATTGCTTGAATTTCTGGGTCGCCAAAGCGACAATTAAACTCTAATATTTTTGGCTCTCCTGATGGGGTAATCATTAAACCTGCATATAGCACTCCTCGGTAGTCAATCCCTCTGTGTCTTAATATCTCTACTGTTGGCTGTAATATTTCCTTGGTAATGCGCGCTCTTAACGCAGGAGGAGCGATGGGAGTAGGTGCATAAGCACCCATGCCCCCGGTATTAGCTCCGGTATCTCCTTCACCCACTTGTTTATGATCCTGGGCGGGAATCAGAGGGCGGATACTAATGCCATCAGTGAGAGCTAAAACTGAAACCTCTTGTCCGGTTAAAAATTCTTCTACCACTACCTTGGTGAAATTTTGCGCAAAAAGACTGTCGATCGCCTCTAGTGCTTCCTCTACTTTAGCCGCAACTACCACACCTTTACCGGCAGCTAAACCATCTGCTTTGACGACAATAGGCGCGCCTTGTTGGTTGATATAGTTTTTGGCAAGTTGTGCATCAGTAAAGGTTTCTGAGTTGGCAGTAGGGATTTGAGCTGCTAACATTAAATCTTTAGCCCAAGATTTACTGGATTCGATTTGTGCTCCTTGCTGAGTCGGACCAAAAACTTGAATATTTCTATTTTGCAAATAATCAGTAATTCCCAATGCCAGAGACAACTCTGGACCAATAACTACCAAAGAGACCTGATGATCTGCTACTACTTTAGCTATACCTTCAAAATCATCAACTTGTGCGGAAATATTGCGACAATTAGTCATTAATTCCGTACCACCATTGCCTGGGGTACAGATTACTTCTTCTACATTAGGGGATTGCAGAAGTTTCCATGCCAAGGCATTTTCTCGGCCACCGTTTCCTACTACTAAAACTTTCACTGTGGTTAATCTAGATAGTTTACTATTTTGTGCCGATTGTTATTTTAACTGGTTTGTTGTTCAATCAAAGATAAGTTTAGTAAGCATCACCAAAGTATTTTACTTCCTTTATTATTTTATTTATTCTTCCACCCAAGGCCAAATTCGACTTTGTCGCACTCTGGTTTGCCCCAATTGCCTGAACTATAACCATTTCCATCTGAAGTGGAGTAAACTTGTAGAAAAAACAACGCTTCTATAAATTTTATCTAATGTACAATGAAGGTTAAATCTATTGTCCCAATACCCGCACTTATCCTGGTTCTAACCTGTACAGCATGTGGAAATTCTTCCCCACCTGCTCAACAAAAAGTATCTCCCCTGAAAAAGCAAGAATTAGAAAAAGCGGTTTTATACGTTGAAGCTAATCTTAATGCTTTAGGAGACTCTGGCTATGTCCAGTGGACGCCAACCACAGCTGTCGCCCAACTAGTAGAAACTATGAATGCCGCTCAGATTCTCCTGCCCGAAGAGGAGGAAGAATACCGGCAAGCGGGTATTCGCCTCCCCGAACCAATTGCTTATGTCATGGAAACGCCACAAGAGGCTTGGCAAGTCGTCTTAATTGCCGATGAAGAGCAGCAAAAGATTCGGGTTTTAGGCTATGGGACGAATTTAACTCAGCCTCTTGTGGTCAAGGAAATTCCTTGTTGTCAGTTTTGAACAGGTGGTCTTTGAAGGATGAAAACTCAACAATCTGGTGAATCCGAGTTAATTCTCAATCCTGATGGCAGTATCTATCATCTACACTTGCTGCCAGAACAGGTAGCCAATATTATCTTACTAGTAGGAGATCCGGGGCGAGTTAGCCAAATTTCCCATCACTTCAACTCCCTAGAAGTTCAGATTCAGAACAGAGAGTTTGTTACCCATACGGGAATCTATGAAAATAAAAGGATCTCGGTTATTTCTACTGGTATTGGCACCGATAACATTGACATCGTCCTCAATGAGCTGGATGCCCTAGTTAATTTTGACCTCCAACAGCGATTGCCCAAAGGAAACCACACCAGTTTAAATCTTATTCGCCTAGGTACTTCTGGAGCACTTCAAAGAGATATTCCTGTGGATAGCCCGGTGGTTTCCGAGTATGCCATTGGATGCGATGGACTCTTAAACTGGTACTCAGGGAGAGATTCGATCGCTGAGGCGGATATGGAACGAGACTTCGTTGAGTATGTATCCTGGGATCATAGGTTAGCAGCGCCCTACGTCGTGAAAGCCTCAGAATCTCTACTACGTACTCTAGGAGACGGTTTACGCAGAGGAATTACTATCACAGCTTCGGGTTTTTACGGTCCCCAAGGAAGGACTCTCAGAATCTCTCCCTCCTATCCTGGTTTGAACGCTCGGCTTGAGAAGTTCCGGAGCCGTAGATTAGCTATCACCAATTATGAAATGGAGTGTTCTGCTTTGTACGGACTCTCAAGGCTCTTGGGGCATAACGCCCTGACTATTTGTAATATTATTGCCAATCGGCAACGCCAAGAGTTCAGTCAAGATTATCATCAATCCACCGACAGGCTGATAACCCTAATTCTAGATAGAATCGCTAAACTTCTTTGAGGCTCCAACACTTTTATGAAATAATTATAGTTAGGTTGTTACTAATAATTTTAGAGATTTAGATGGGGAAGAATTTCAACAAATATAAATTTTGTTAAAAAAAATCAGGCAATTCCTGTGTTAGCGGGATTGACTAGATACAAGGCATGCCTTGTGACTCCTTTCCGTAATAATTCTTAGAGTTATAACTAGTAACTTAGGAACTAATCAAAATCAGGGAGAGGGGCAACTAGTTGCTAATTAAAACTCTTATTTTCTTATACCCTCTAAGCAATAACGAAAAAAGGCTATGGCAATCAAAAATTTGGATATAGTTGAGCAAATAGAACAGTTGAAAAAAGAAAATAAAAAGCTCAATTTTTTATTAGAAAAAGAGGGACAAAAATCAGAAATATTAAAACAAGAATCGGCAAAACAGAGAGAATACTTTATTTCAGAAATAGATAATAATTTTAAGTTAATTGTTGAAACTACTCCAGTTCCTATTTTTATATCTCATGCTGTAAATGGGAAGATTATTTATGCTAATCAAACAGCTATTGATACTTTTTATTTTTCAAAAAATGATTTACTAAATTTTAACATTAAAGGTTTTTACTCTGATGAGTTAGAAACAGAAAAAATTGGGGCTCTTTTAACAAAAAAAGGGTATTTAGATAAATATGAACTACAAACTAAAAAAGCTGATGGAACTCCTTTTTGGGGAATGTTATCCATCAGAAAATTTACCTACCAAGGAGAATTAGCCTGGTTAAATGTTTTCTGTGATATCAGCCAACGCAAGCAAATAGAAACAGAATATAATCGCTTCTTTAATCTTTCTTTGGATTTATTCTGCATCGCTAATTTTGCAGGATATTTTCTGCAAATAAATCCAGCTTGGGAAAAGCTTTTAGGTTATACCAAAGAAGAATTAACCAGTATTCCTTATTTGAAATTTATCCATCCTGAAGATCAAGAAAAGACTTTTATCCAGGCACAAAAAATTACAGCGGGAGATAAAGTACTTAGGTTTGAAAATCGTTATCGTTGTCGAGATGGAACCTATCGTTGGTTATTATGGACGGCAATTCCCTTAGAAGAAGAAGGATTAATCTACGCAGTCGCCCATAATATCACAGAGCGCAAGGAAGTAGAAGAAAAACTACGTCAAAGTCAAGAAGAATTACGTTTAATTACTGATGCTTTGCCCGTAGGTATTGCTTATATCGATAATCAGCGTCGCTATCGTTTTATTAATCGTACCCATGAAATCTGGTTTAATCATCGTCAAGAAGATGTGATTGGTAAATATGTTTGGGAGGTATTGGGAGAAGATTTTTATCTTCAAGAAGCATCATCACAAATCGATCGCGTTTTAGCTGGAGAAAATGTTAGGTTTGAAACTAAGATAGCCTTGCCTACTGGAGAAGAAAAATACTTAGATGGGAGACTAATACCTGAATATGGAGAAGAGCGGCAAGTTTTAGGATATTATTGTCTGATTACTGATATAAGCGATCGCATCCAAGCACAACAAACGCTACAACAAAAAGAATCCTTTCTGCAACTAGTCTTGGATAATATCCCCCAACTTATTTTTTGGAAAGATTGTCATTCTGTCTTTCAAGGCTGCAATCAGCTTTGGGCAAAAGAGATAGGAGTAGATAATCCTCAACAAGTCATTGGCAAAACAGAATCTGATTTTCACCCCCCCAACGACAGTATAGATATTTATCTGCAAAAGGACTGTAAAGTACTAGAGACGGGCGAGGCAGAATTATACCTAGAGTACAAATCTGACAAACATAGGTGGCTTGATACCAAGAAGATTCCTATCCGTGATGCTCAAGGGAATATTGTCGGCATCCTCAGCACCGTTGAAGATATCACCGAGCGCAAAAAGGCGGAAGATGCTTTAAGCATTGCCGAGGAAAATTACCGCAGTATTTTTGAAAACGCTTTAGAGGGCATTTTTCAATCTACACCTGATGGTTACTATATCAATGTCAATCCAGCTATGGCTAAAATTCATGGCTATAATTCTCCTCAAGAAATGATGGCAAAGGTAGCGAAAATTGAGCAGCAAATTTATGTCGATTCCCATGTTTGTCAAGAGTTTCGAGAGTTATTACAAAAACAAGATCGAGTAGAAAATTTTGAATATCAAATGTATCGTCAAGATGGTAAGATAATTTGGATTGGAGAAAATACTAGAGCGGTACGAGATAGAAATGGGAATTTACTGTATTATGAAGGTATCGTGCAAGATATCACTCAACGCAAGCAGAAAGAGGAAACCTTGAGACGCCAAATTAGAGAATTACGCGTTTCTATCGATCAGCAAAAGCGAGAACAAGAAGTAAAATCAATTGTTGAGTCAGAATATTTCCAACAATTAAAAGAAGATCTTAAAAATCTTCGTTCGTAATAAATATTTTACTACTAGTAATCGAATTAGCTATTTATTAATGGTATGATAATTAAGTCCTAAATAATAACATAAATGGCTAAAATAATCTCTATTCATTCCTACAGAGGAGGAACAGGAAAATCAAATATTACTGCTAATTTAGTTACCGCAATTGCTTTACAAAAGAAAAGAGTTGGTGTGGTTGATACTGATATTCAATCACCAGGAATTCATAATCTTTTTGACTTTGATGAGTCTAAAATAGATAAAACTCTCAATGATTATTTATGGGGCCGTGGAGCAATCACTGATGCTGCATATAATGTAAGTGATTCTGCTGGAATTAACGATCAAGGTCGAGTTTTTTTAATTCCTTCTAGTATTAATCCCGATGAAATTGCTAGAGTTTTAAGCGAAGGATATAATGTTAGTCTGCTCAACCAAGGTTTCCAAGAATTAATTAATCTTCTTAACTTAGATTATTTATTTATTGATACTCATCCCGGATTAAATCGAGAGGTATTTCTTTCTATTGCGATTTCTAATATTTTACTTTTAGTCTTACGTCCAGATCGTCAAGATTTCCAAGGGACGGCAGTTACCATCGATTTGGCTCGACAATTGATGGTTCCTCAGATGATGTTATTAGTAAATAAAGTACCTAGTAGTATCAACTTTACTGACTTAAAGCAACAGATAGAAAACACCTATCAAACTCCTGTAGTAGCCATTTTTCCTGTGTCTGAAGAGATGATATTATTAGGAAGTAATGGGATATTTTTTCAGGAGTATCCCCAACATGAATGGAGTAATAAGTTGATTAAAGTAGTAGAACAAATCATATAGTAATCTTATTTAATTTGGACATGATATAATACCTTTAATTTTTAATAGTGAAAGGGGGGGAAATATCCCCACCCTAAGACAATTTTACAAGCATGAATTAAATAACTAGGCTGAACTAATATGTCTATTAGATTAAACAGTAACTAGGTGTAAGAACGACTTTATTATATTCGCAGAAGCGTCCCATAAATTTGATTTTATTCCCCGATGTCATAGAAACTCCCCGATAAACTACTTCGCCCTTAGATGTCTGGGGAACATTAATTACTGCATGGTTTAATTCATAACTGCAACCCCGAAATCTCACAACATTTCTTTTACCACTTATTGGCACTGAAGAAGGATTAGATTGATAGTGAATACCACGATAACAAAGTTCCATTTTTTCCTCCTGAATTTGTTTGAGCTCAAAAGTATTTTAAGCTTTGTTTTATAAATTAAACTTTGATTGAGTGCTTTGTCTGTGTGAAAAAGTTAGGAAAAGTTAGCTATTTAGATACCTAATTCAGCAATCATTTTTTTCACAAAAGGCGATCGCTTTCGAGATGGAGGTGTGCTTGGGGTAGAATCACTAGTGCTATAGGCAACCCCCCGATAAACTAAATTGAGTTTTTCTTGATTAGGCTCATAGGTAGGACGGCGTACTTTGTAAGTTTTTCCCCGAAATTGTGCCCTAGTTTGTGTATCTTTTGTTTCAACACTACAGGAAAGATAATAATGAGAGATACCTCGATAACACATTTGCATAAACCACACTTAGCCTCAACCATTTCTCAACTAGAGTATAAGTTGGAGGTCTGGTAATTGTCTGTGAGAAAATGTTAGATAAAGTTAGAAGTTACACCAGCTTATTGTGAGGCAAGCCTAAAGCTATCAGCAGGGTGCGATCGCCTCTAGATAATGCTCAAAAAGAACAATTAATATAGCGTTTCTGCCAATTCAAACGCAGGTAAAGCCTGCCATCGTTACCCTTAAACACCACCCCATGGGAGGTAAGACTGGCTGCATCTGAGCCTGCATGAGGTTCAGTGAGGGCAAAACCGGGAATTTCTTCTCCCTTTGCTAGTAGATGATCTGGCGATCGCTTACCTTATATGTTGGGTTTCCTTGGTCAATCAATCCTGCCTGAGTTGTTGTATATATTCTTGGTTGGCTTTCTCGTCAACAATCCATGTTCTTTGTTGTTTATTCCAGTTTCCTTTGTATATTGCTTGATCCCAGAAACAAGCTGATTTGATTTGAGAGGAAGTTAGATATTTCTTGTTTATTAAGTTGGGGACTTGCAAGTTATTAATATACCAGTTAAATTCTGACATTCATTTGTATAAATCTTATTTAACTGGTACTTTATTTTTTTGCAAGTCCCTTGGCACCACTAAGGTTGGCACCACTAAGGTTGGCACCACTGAGGTCGGCACCACTGAGGTTGGCAATACTGAGGTCGGCAATACTGAGGTTAGCACTTCTGAGGTCGGCATTAGTGAGGTTGGCACCACTGAAGATGGCATCACTGAGGTTAGCGCGTCTGAGGTCGGCATCACGGAGGTTGGTACCACTGAGGTTGGCACCACTGAGGTCGGCACCACTGAAGATGGCACCACGGAGGTTGGTACCACTGAGGTTGGCACCACTGAGGTTGACACCACTGAAGATGACACCACGGAGGTTGGTACCACTGAGGTTGGCACCACTGAAGATGGCATCACGGAGGTTGGCATCACGGAGGTTGGCATCACGGAGGTTGGCATCACTGAAGATGGCACCACTAAGGTTGGCACCACTAAGGTTAGTACGTCTGAGGTCGGCATCACGGAGGTAGGCAACACGGAGGTGGGCATCACGGAGGTTGGCATCAGCGTAAAAGGGAAGTGAGAGGAATTATGCTAGAAGTTCTTG
>JAAUYA010203059.1_pt1 | contig 9980 bp, 4 predicted proteins | sample 7278161 | NCBI WGS metagenome assembly JAAUYA01 (sample SAMN14350120, study PRJNA611818) | marine sediment metagenome | isolation source: surface marine sediment (3m) | place: French Polynesia: Moorea | collected 2018-08
AAATCATGTAACGCCCAAGGGGGGAGGGGGGGGGGATTCAGCTAAGGTGTTACTATTTGAGGGTCATGGTAGATGTTTCATTTGTTACATGGGAGGAGGGGGGGGGGCAAAAATGGCAATTTTTTTTGTTACATAATTTATGAATGGCCCAAAGTTACCATCTATAATAACAGTGGACCGATGGTCCGACACTATGACCTTAAGAATGGCTTCCATATGATATGTTCCTGAACACTGTTTATAGACAAGTAATGGGGTTATGTTAACTCATGACATACCCTAACCTGACCCTAGACCGACTAAAATTCAATCTGATGAGGTCAATGATTTGAGGGGTAAACGTGACCGGCAAATGTCCTGGTTTGACATGTGGTATTAACATAGCAAATCAAATCAAAGCATATCAAACCTAGGTTTCTGTTCAAAACAGTGGACCTATGGTCCTACATTATGCCTATCGATAGATACTCACATACGCTCTAATTATAAAAATTAGGGCGTATGTGAGTATCTATCGATAGGCATAATGTAGGACCATAGGTCCACTGTCCCTTGGACAGAAACCTAGGCGACAGTCAGTTGATTCCTTGAATGGCGGATTTTTCACAATGGGTTTTAGTGCAGTCGGTCAGTCGATAAAAAAATCTTTCAGAGCATTTTTTACCACAACGCGATCTATCATGATGTGAAATCATGATCATCTCCCTGCTTCGCTAAAGCCTAGCGGTCGATAATAACCATCGTGATAGAGATCACGATCTATTATGATGTATCCCGATGTGAACAAAAATACAAATGAGACAGGTGGGGTCCAAACGGACCCCAGAAAACGGTTCTAGGGTTAATGGTCGACCCCTTAGCCCATTGCTAATTAATTATTTGCTTCTCGTCATCTTTTTGGAAGAAATTATAGCACTCATAGCCATGATTAATCACATCAGACCAATAAAATCTGGAGAGCTAAACCTACCCTCCCTCCAGCAAATAATTCCGAAATTTTGGAACCATATCTTAATTTTCTTTCTTCCCATAGAACTTGTCAGTGCAGATTTCGTTTTTTTCTTGCTGGGGAGGCCAAAACCTACCCTCCTCTGACGAGAAACAAAGAACTATGTCCTGTAAAATGTCATAGTACATTTAAGGAAATGAAACATAAACATAAGAATTAATTAAAGATGGCCTTGGGTCCAAGAGGCAAAGTCTCAACCCTGTTTTACCATATTTATATACCATATTTATTAACTAAATCAGACCTACCAAGTTTCCAAATCTTTAAATTTTGGTTCTGCCTGCAAACGTGGAATGCTGAATGTTTATCAACACTTGAAGCTTACCTTACCGAGGGGGTCAGCATGACCTAGTTTTATTTTGGGACACTTTGGCATGCAATGGACTGACGGCCAGCAGCTGCCTGTGAGTTGTGTATTGCATCCAACAGGCTGAGTCATTCAGCAAAATAGCAATAGACTATTGAAGTTTTGATAGTCTCCTGCAGTTGCAGGAGTCTTGCATAATCAAACCTTGTTGTGTTACTATCTTGGGCTCTTTGTTGCAATGGAGGGAAAAGCTTGTTTCCAAAGTGGTTTGCTACATAAAATTTCATTTGTTGGCCCCTTTCAATACAATACACATGATCAAAATATTTACAATTTTGTCCAACCAGGGCTTTTCTTAGTATGTTAGGGGAAATCAGACTTTGTTTCCCAAAATAACTCTGATGAGAGGCACTGTTTAGTAAACATCAATCCTGGAAAATGGCAGTGAAGTTTTGAATATTGAGAGAATTGTTCAACAAAAAAGGTATGCTGATGATCATTTTTGATAGCTGAAAGGTAAATCATACTTTAAATGAAAGAAAAGACTGTTATCTACAATTGACATGGTGGGTTAAGAATTCTCATGGTGGGTTTTTCCACAATCTGTCCTTTAGTGTCAGCACTACATACAGCATGCCAAGAATATACTGAGCAGCACATGTACCAGGAGGGTTTGTAAGAGGCTGTTGGGGGAATGGAATATATAAAGGCTGCAAATCATGAAGGTAGTTTGATTGATTGCTAGTGTGTCTGTTCCCCTGCAAGGCATTGCTGATCAAAACTAGCAAGGGGCCGTACACATAATTATCAAAACTTTCTCTTATGAATAAAACAGACTGTTTGTCCATAAGGAAATACATTGATAATGTGGTGTGGATTTTTGCGAACGATTTTTTGTGACATTCTCCGTTCTTTATGAACTTAATTAATTTTTTGCATGTAGAGAGCAAAGTCCTTAGGGACCGTAAATAAAGTTCAAAGTCGCTAGAAAATGGAAAGTAATGACTCTTTTTGTCGGTCCCCATGCCCCCAAAAATGGAAAGTCACCATTCATCAATGTCATGTACCGGTATGCATGTGGTTTTTTACCTCCCCGCCTCCTCTGGCATTGCTTTCCATTTTCTAGCGACATTTAACTTTATTTATGGTCCCTTATTAGACAATATAGCACTGTGCAAAGAGGCCAACATTTTTTTTATTTTCATTCAACCCTGATTACCTTGAATAGAATTACAATAGCAAATAGACTACTCTAATACAGAAATATATCTTCAATTGACTTTGAGAAAAAAAGACACTTTTCAGAGGGTGCAGCATTTCTTTAAAACTATAGTATGCAACCCTGATGACCTTACATAGTATAACAACAGCAAAACGACTCCTCTAATACAGAAGTACACATCCTAAGGCTCTATTGGTCTTTAGCATGGGGGATTTATGGTGAAGCTATTTAGTGCAGTCGGTCGATCCGGGTATAAAAATAAATAATAATTAAAGCAACGTCTACCAATGCGATTGCATTAGGTATGTTGTTACTAAAGTATGAATTTGACTTGATTCTTATTCGCAAAAATGGCCTTATCTGGCTTAATAATGGTCTGATTTTCAATCTGTAAAGAGTTTTGGAAACTTCAGACCGGTCTGCATCTAACTATTAATAAAAAAACGCTATTTTCTCGTCTATTGGTCCGAAAATCGACGCATCCGCCATGCTAAAAATCAACAGAGGTTGGCATAAGTGACAGATATGGACACAATGTGTATATATAAAAATGTTTTACACAAGGTTTGAGCATAAAACACTGAATTTTTATGACCAACATTTTAAATTACAGTAAATGAAAATGCCTCCTAAGAAGAGAACCTGTGGTTTTCAACAGTCATGCTACTCGGCGGATCTACATGTCAACTGGGGTATCTCAAATGATGGTGCACTAACTAGCTCTGCCCTTATAAGGAAATCTACAGTCGACAAACTGCTAGAACTGACGAACAAATCTGAAAAGGCCGGTACCTACAAGAACAGCCGGCAATTGCGCTTTTGTAATTATTGCTTGGAGGAGGTAGTTAACAGATACCCTGGTTTAGTTTCTGAGAATGAGTCAAATGACCACGAGGATCATGGATATCACTCCAAAAATAAGGAAAAGGATAAATTTGTAAACATTACTAATCCAGCATTTTGTGATCTGACACCCAAGGAAAGGGCTTGTTTGGCATATAACCTAGGGAAATATGAACATGACATTGTGCTAGAACAATTGAGGGCTGAAAGTACAGATAAAAAAGAACTAATGGAACCATTGAATCTAGACTTTTTGCTAACAAAGCACAACGCTACAGTTGTCAATTTTGTAGCTGGGGTAGGTAATAAACCCTACATTTGTGACACTCGGCTGGATCAAAACGGGAAACTCCTGATGTTTACAAAAAAGGATCAGTACCACTTGTATAAAACTGTGGAATCAATTTTTAACTATGTTGATTCACGTTGTTTGTTACCACTACACTTGCAGGAAAGCTTGGTTCTTTACACATCAACTGGCAGTAAAATGGCCCTGCAAATAACTAATATCGGAAGTGCACATGCCTCATACCACATGGTTCGAAGCATTCTTAATATTTTAGGTTCTACTGACCCCAAAGTCCCCAAAGGAGACAGCATAGCTGTATTTGATAACAATCAAATAATAAATAGACCATGGAGGGTCAAACTTGGGGCTAAATACGTAGTAAACATTGTGACAATGGTTGTTCTGTTTGAAATTAGTCCAGATGGCAATCTGCAACACCAAGAGCATTTAATTCCAGCACATTGGACCAAAACTCCATTGACAGAATACCAGGTACAACATGTGAAATCTGTTGATCAATGTCCTGAAACAAAAGCTGTCCATGAAAAACATTTGAACCCTTTTTTAAGTGATCAACTTAAAATAGTTGTAAAGGAGCAGAATTGGAAGGGTAACAAATGGCAGGATGACATTGATCTGATGGTGCATGAACAGAAAAAAGAGAAACAATTCCAAATGTGTCACTCCTGCAGGTTTGAAGAGACTCCACATGGCAAACGCAACTGTATAAAGTGTAACAAAAATTTACGTGAGTCCGAAAAAAATGCCATTGGAGTGACCAACCGAGGTACATTTGTTGAGAAAATTTCTCGAAAGTATCGGAAACACGAAGATCGCGTCATGTTGTCAACAGATCAGAGTGGAAATACAGTACTTTATACTGAGAGACAGGTGGCAGACCCCGATGCTGAGTATACAAGATTTGAATGTAAAAATGCTGATAAAGTGGTCAAATCAAACCTTCAGAAGCCTATTTTTGAGAACCCTTGTTCATATCCAGCAGTTGTTGTAGCCCTTCAGGGTATAGGTGAACGGGGGAAAATAAAACAATATATGGACACTGAAGATCAAAATAGTGGTAGAGAATGGTTAGCTGTATACTGTGATGGTGTTCCATATGATCTGGCATCTAGAATTCTGAAGTGTTGCTTCAGGTGTAGGGATTGTAATACATTGCTATATGGTACTGATATGTGCAATGAACATAAGAATGCCACTGACCACTCTGACTTTCTTGAGGAATTCAAATGGTTGCTTCTAAAGCCAGGGCCTGGGCATATAGAGATGAACATGCTTAAGGCCCTGGTAGAGCTACTGTGGGAGGTGTTTTGGCGTGAAATGGTGAAAATTTTTAATTTCACATCAGAGGCAGCCCTAAAATCAGCCAAAAAAGTTGGAGATCACCATAAAGGAATGACACTAGCTAGGATAGCTAGACAGGCTATTACCAGAGAGCTTCTTGTACCATATGTTAGAATGTCCTTATCTAGCAGTGACAATACAAATATGTCACCTGCACATTTCCTGAAATTTGTGATGTCTCAGGTCAAAAACAAAACCTATCTTTTCATGTCAGACATCACATTTGAGTTAATGGATTCTATGTTTTTGTACCATTGTGGAATTAGGTGTGGCGATCAGGAATTTATGGAAGCTGGACGCAATAAATTTGCCAAAGTATGGTATGGTCGTCGACATCCAAGTATAGGGAGTTAGAGATGTCGGATACCTTTCAAAGTCTACGAGTTCCAGAAGAATTAAAGGCATTCTTAGCAGATTCCCTTTCATTGAACACAAAGGGTCGGCCCTATACAGGCCAAGGACCTGATTTCCGATGCGAGGAGGAAAATAAGGATATTCAGAACATTTTGCCTCAAAAACCAAGTGGCAATGACTGGAATATAGCCTGTGGTGGCAGGGATGAAGTTCTAACAGTGCGAAAAAATATGTTTGAAACTTGTGGGGTCCAAGATCCTAAAATGCATTCTAAATCACCAAAGCAAAACATTGACGAAGAAATCAAAGCTTTCCGTACTTTACTTAGAGAAAAAGAATACCTTCTCCACCCACTTAAACCCTCACCACTTGTTTCACTATCTGGTGAGGAACTTGATAATGGACTTCTAAAGTTTTGTAGTGCATCACGCGACATTAGAAAAGAATATGTTGATGCTTATATTGCCTATGAAACCAGTGCACCAAATACTAAAATGGCTCAGCCAAAGTTTAGTTGCAAGCCTATATTTGTAACAAAGGCTGAAAGAGCTCAGTATGAAGAACTTTCTAAGCAAAGCCCAACTTACATAAAAAAGCAGACTGAATCAAAAATTGCACAGGTGAAAGATTCTGAGATGAAAGATACCTTTAAACGGGTACTGAAGGAAGACATTTGGGTGCTCAATAGCAAAAAAGAACAGTCAGTGAGCAAAGACATTTTAATGGCATTCTATTATGAAGTGTCTGCCTTTGTTGAGGAGGAGGAAGCAATGTCCGGATCAGACAGTCTTACAAATGGAGACCAGGATATGCCAGATAATTAATTGTGAGTAACATAAAACTAAGGGGGGGACTCATAATCATTACATTATAATGGATTTAGTCCCACAGGCCACACGTCATCTAATGCAGCACACTACAATTAGCCAGCTGAGTTTAAGAGCTTTCCAACGGTATATGACATGCCTATGTACAGGCATAAAATATATTGACAGTCCAGGCATGGGTCGGGTATATTTATACATTCGTATGACACCCCCCCCATGGGTCGGGTATTTAGCGGTCGTATCGTGATGTTTCCTTGGGTTATTAATGGGTTATAAATTAGTAATAATCTGACTCAACCCTGGGCAAAACTGGAGACTCCATTCCCCGTGGTGCATTACAATATCAATGGAAAGCTGTGGAGCTCAGGAGGCTAATGTGTGCTGCTCGTTTAAGGACACAAAGTGTCTATATTATATAAAAAGCCTATTGCACAGAGTTTATGTTTTCACTGCTATTGGTCCATTAAAAGACTGTCTTTCATCCTTTTAATTGTCAGTTGTATCACAATTACTGCAGGTGAAAAGGCGTTTCTTGGCCTCTTCTCTGCTCCAGCCCAAACACAAGGTATGGGCCTTAAGACCACAAAGCCCACATGTTTGCCATCGCCATTTCTGATGGGATTTGTACCACTTTTCTCCACAGGAAATGCAACAGATATTTTCCTTAACTACTTCCGATTTATGTTTAACCTTATCTTCCGATTTAAGTTTAGTCTTAATCTTATCCGCAATGAGTTTTTTTACCATTAAGGTGTTTGCTTCTTTCTGATAACCAGCAATTGTTACTCCAGTTTTTGGCCTTACAGTGTTGTTATGAACAGAAGTAAGATCTTGCATTGATACAGTTCCACCTGATTGAGGAACAGAGGTCGGCACTTGAGGACTTTGGTCAACTATAGGTCCATCAGTATGTAAACTCCCCACTCCATTTTGCGATCCGCTTGCAGCACCAGATTGAGAAATAGAGGTTGGTACTTGAAGCTCTGTACCGGTTATAGGTCCCTCTGTAGGTAAAGTGCACACTTGGGTTGGATCAGGGTCTAGTTCGAGCATAACGATTTGCTCCTCAGCTTGAACTGGTACCTCTTCATTGATACCCTGCATTACACGGTGCTCCATACCTCCATTACCATCCAAAGTTGCAATCTGTTCACTTTCAGTGCTAAGAATTGGTTCAGGATTAGCACTTGTACTTTGAGGTATACCATGATCTAGTGGAACAGCAAAACTGTGAAACTGGTCCATATCTATGGTCGATGAGACTGTTATCTCATTTGGAGAATTATGGACATTTAAGAAGTTTAGATCTACTTCCTGAGCCTCAATAGATTTTGACGGTGTCACAAAACTGTTTTTATTCAATCGCACCTGTACACCACTAACATCAGGAATGGATGAACTTGCGACTGGTGTAGAAGTATTTGGCACAATTGCACATGCAATCGATGTATTTGGTGTTGATGTTGGAATTAAAGGTCTTGGTATGAATATGGTAGATGAATCGTTATGCTCCCTTTTTTCTCTTATTTCTGGATGTAGTCCAGTTCTGAGATACTCATTGTAAAGAGAATCTTTTGTTGCGTAGGACCAAGCATCAACCTTCCCACTTTGGTTATCTGGGGGTCCAACATATTTAACGAATACGGTACCACCAGTGATTGTTGCAAATTCATAAGCGGCTTTTATAAGACCAGGCTTCCTGTTATACTTTTTCCGTGCTCTTTTGACACCATCTTCTTCATACTCCACTGGTCGCTTCCCCGAGAACTGAGAGTAGTTAGGATGGCTGAAAAAAATTAGCATATTACCAGACCATCGAGGTATTTACTCTGCAGGGTGTATATTACATACCATATTCTGCATAATAAATTTTGCTGGTGTGGAAGCAGGATAACTATGACGTGACATGGAGATAGCTGAGATTTCGAGCTTTTCAATGGTGGTTTCGGATCGAAATTGGGACAAATATCAAAGAATTTATGACTATTTTCGTGGGGAAATGTTCATTTTTCCCAGTAAAGAGCCCTTTACAAAATTATCCATAGCTTCCTTAATAATAGACCAATTTCCAATCCGAAACCACCTTTAGAAAGCTGAGAACGTAATCAACCGCCCCTATGTGTCAAATATGGCCTTGGAATTGCGACTATGCCTCTATTGCAGGATGCAGTATAGGGTTTACCAATTGTTTAGTTCTGTTTCCGGAAAAAAATACGAGTTTTGACAATCCTGCCGCAAATCCTAGATAATTTTGCATGCTTGAATGTGTTTGCATTTATATTCTGTGATCCAGAAAATGTAGCAAGGGTATATACTAGAAATAATGAATCAATTTTGAAAACTACCAGTTAATTTTCAAGCTTTCCATCTTATGGTTTAAGGCCAACAGACATACAGATATAATCAATGCTATTACCAACTCATGTGGAGATTAAGAGTGACTATAATACTGAATTATTGAAAAAATACCAGTAACTTTATGGTCACCAGTATTCCAGTATCATTTACCTTAATTGTGGTTAGAAGTAACAATGATGTTTGAACAATTAAAAACTTACTTTCTTGGGTCTTTTGGTTTAAGTTCTTTTGACATGTTGGATTCCATCCTAGCATTAGGGATCAACCTGCCTAAATGACAGATTAGAAGGGAAAATCTGACTCTGCTGACACTAGACAAGTATGTCATGATTACTTAAGATTACAAGTACACAAGTTAAGACATTCCAATACTCATTACTTCAGTGACAGTACAGTTGAATCTGCATGGACAAGATCAGCCTCATCATCTAGACACTGATGCTCCAGCTTGTTACTAAGAATAAGCTGGTAGTTACGTAATTCTCTTGCAATAGCAATAGACTACTGAAATTCAAATAGTCTCTTGATATTTTGCTAGTTGACTCAGCCTGTCCAAGCACAAAAAACTAAGATGTGACGATACATTGCCTGCATCTGTGATGGTATTGAATTTTGTACATTGCTGAAATGTTGACTTCTGAGTAAACGCCATTTTGGAAACATGCAATCCTTTGTGTTCTCATTACTTTTTATAACATGGTGTCAGTAAAAGGGCCCCTGAGGGTCTAAAATCGTGTCCCACAACAGGGGGAATAATTTAGGGGTCATCTCAAAACTTCGTTTTGTCTTTTACAACAAGGGGGATGTGATGGTATTGAATTTTGTACATTGCTGAAATGTTGACTTCTGAGTAAACGCCATTTTGGAAACATGCAATCCTTTGTGTTCTCATTACTTTTTATAACAGCATCATGACAGGATGTGATGGGGAGGAGCAAGTGCCGGCTGTTTAGGGCCATGAACTCACTCCCTCTGTGTCAAAGCAACGCATAATGCTGCATGGAGGGGGTGTAAATATTCACTGGGAAATTCAATTAACATAATTCTATAAATTGCATCACCCTCAGGGGGCTACATACCTGTACAACTAATACACAACAGATATGTTTCTTTCTGACTGAATCAATTTTATGGATCCAGGAAAGGGGTTATAATATCTATGGATCATTCAATGACTTGGTGACACATTCCTAAGAATTTCAAACCTATTTTCAACCAAGAATTAAGTCTATTTCACAAGTTCAGCCCTTGGACCAAAATGCTTCTTGAAATCATTATTAACCAAGTGGCCCTCCCTGGGGCATTCAGTGATCAGAACTGGCCAATAGAAATCTACAACAACTACTACTAAGGTAAATTCAGTCATTGCATTGGTCAGTGGGTATAAGTCTGTCTTTCCAAGAATGCAG
>JAAUYA010108030.1_pt1 | contig 9976 bp, 2 predicted proteins | sample 7278161 | NCBI WGS metagenome assembly JAAUYA01 (sample SAMN14350120, study PRJNA611818) | marine sediment metagenome | isolation source: surface marine sediment (3m) | place: French Polynesia: Moorea | collected 2018-08
AAACAGGTTAAATAGGCCCATTCTGCAAGTATTCAATGACAATGTCAATTTGATTTCTTTAGCAAGAGAACATAACGATATTGCCAGGAAAATAAAGACATTGAATTTTAAGGCAGAGTCATTCCCTTTTGTGCTATTGAAACCCCAGCTGGGCACACAGATCAGTCTCACAAGGAAATGAGAGACAATCAGACAACATTTTATGAAAGATCACTTGATAATTAAGGAGACTCTTTATTGTATCCACTCGGATGGCACAGATCTTCTCCTGTTCTTTCTGCTGCTCCTTCTTGTTTTGCTTCTTCTAATTCTTCTTGCCGGACCCTTTTCCGCTTGGGCAGTTTTCTGTTGATCTATCATCCGTCAGTGAAAGCAGTGAAATACCACAACCCCTTGGTCTCTGTCTGTCTGTCTGTCTGTCTGTCTGTACCAAAATGTTGTTGGTGAAAAAATGTTGGGAGTACAATATTGTTGGGAGCTTTACAACACTTTTCTCCAACAAAAGTAAAAAGGGGCTTCTCAAATGCACTAAGCAGTCTACGATGTTGTGCTTCAGCAAGAAGCACACGTTTAATTATTCTTTGTCTCCAGTTTAAATAATTCCTAAAGGTCAAATGTCACAGAATCTTGAAACTGGATGTGAAGACATGCATAATGGAGGTGAATAGAAAATAAATGAAATACCGCTACACAAATCTGGCGTCTAAATCTCCCATTATTTTCTTATCAGTTGCAAATGACTCATTTCATTGTTCAAGTGTTATGGAACAAAAAATATTTCATCCTTTTGCATTGTCTATTGTTATTAGCGTAAAGTTCTACGCTGCATGACTTTGCGGCCATGATGCATTATATTACGCGCATTGCGGGTATTAATTGACCAATCAGATTAGTAAGGGTCTAACCCTTAGTAAACAAAAGCAGGCGCTTTCCACAGTAATTATGCGGATTAACTTGTACAGCAGAGATAGCAAAAATGTGAAGCGGTATAGGTCAAAATATATTCAACTAACCAACATTTGAATTTGTTATGGCCACAAAGATTCTGTCTAGAAGCTTTCTAATGATAAGGTCGCGAATCAAGTATTGTAGAGAATAGTAGGAATTCTATGAAGAAATCAGTAACATATTGTTTCATTCCCAGCATGAGATGGCCACCTTGCATATTGAATCCAATCAGTAACACTCTGTGAGTAACTGGGTAGGACAGCATATTCATATTCTCCCATCACTTTTCCCTAGATGTACATGATGTAATAGCATATTTTCCTGCAGGTGATTTATGGGATATAGAGGGTACTGAATGGCAGAGGCTTCACTGATAAGCTTAGGGGAAGAGTACAGAGAGTGGGATGAGACAGTGTGGAATTGAAGGGAGTTGCTCTAGGCTCAGTGGTATTACGATGAGGTAGAGTGCTCCCAACATTACATGTAACATCCCTATATTAAACCTTTTATCACCAGATAAAGGGATATCAAGTTGGTTTATTTTCTGAATGTATGCTGCAGTGGTTTTTGGCGTCAGAACAAGCCTATATCCCCATAGAGAAAATGATTAGAATATCTAAGCAATCTGCCTCAACATCTTGACGACGTAACACACCAGGGAATCACCATCAGCCAGCCACATATGGGGATTAGTGCTGGAAGCGATTGACAATGGTATTTTAGTCAGTGTTACTGATCTCACAAACACATCCTTTTCTTAAAGGGATCTATGCAGGAAGGAGTGTCACATCCATATTACAAACGGATTTTTTTTCTAAAAAATTAAGGCCCCTTTCTGAGCTTACCGACATGACTAAAGACATCCATGTGGAATTTGATTAGTCATTCATAACTGAATAATTCAATTCAATTCAATTGGAAAAACAAGTTCCCATTTTATGCATTTTTCCCATGTCTCAGACATGCATGGCATGGACATTGAAGTAGGTATATCCCTTAAAGGACACAGCAGTGATAATTAATCTTTGATATAAATGATCATACAGCTGTCATTAATTGAATGTGTTTATTTGTCCATTTTTTCATGATTTCATCTTTCATGCTGATTCATCTTTTATAAAGTGAGTTAAGGATACCTGATAGTTATTGTAGTTATGATGCCAAAATAGCACAAATTTGCAACTTTTGGACATTCTGGCCTGTAATTCATCTAATAAACCATCTTTTCAAAATCCGACAAAAAGCCTTTTTGTCCAATGCTCCATAGATGTAAAAGGGATTTTTGTCGGACTTTGAATAGAGGGCTTATTAGCTTAATTACGGGCCAGAATGTCCAGAGATTGCAGATTTTTACTATTTTGGCATCATAACTATCAGGTATCCTTAAATAGGCTTATTTGTAACATGACAATGCAAGCAAGATTTATTGATAATCTTATTCAAATAAAAGTAAAATCCTGTCACAGCTGTATTGGATTAAAAAATTCTTAAAAGCAGAAAATGTGATATGATATAAAAGAGCTTATTTTGCTTGAATGGTCGTGTGATGGAAAGCTGTAGCTCAGTGAAGTGGCTCCCATTGTACATGTAATCAGTGTGTGAATGGAGATAAATTATCTGCTGCATTAAACAAGATCTGGTGTCTCTGCAGCTCACCAGAGTAAATGTGAATCTTCATCATAGGATTCTTTGCAAGGAAATAATAGAAAGGCAGCCTTTATGCAAGCTAGTATATTATCCCCACAACATGTATGTAGGCTGATGATGAGGCCTTTGGTTAGAGACAGGACAGAATCAAGATATTGGTTTCCCTGTAGACTCAGAATTCAGAAAAGGGTGGACCATTAGCAGAATAAATAGTGAAATGATTAGTTGGTCATTAAATTTTGGGGTCAGGGTCCAGTCTTGCTATAAGACCGGTCTGGGTGATTACTCTACCAAGTGCCATGAATTGCATTTGTCTAAGTGCCAATATGAAAAGATTCAGAGTTGGTATATTTTACCCATTTGCAATGTCACAGATTACCTCAAGAATAATCATGTCTTCAAAATTAATGCACCATAAGTAAATTCGATAGGACCTTAAAATCACCAAGGTCACTTGGCTGAAGACCAATTAGCTAAGTCACTTATGCAAGTGACTGAGTGTCACTTGCATGACTTTTTTCCACACATCATTGAGTGCACAGACAACTTACTCATTCAAGTAATATTCATGCCTTAAGACATCCTGTAAAAAACTACTTGACAAAAGTGGCTTTTTTGACTGATAGTGATGGATTATGCTTAAGATTTGCATTGATATTGCGATGTCTCTCACTTCCTGGCAACCATGTTCCATTTAAATATATGGACCATATATTTCAAGGAAGGTGGTCAGAAGAATATCTTTCTCTTTGCCTAATTATACTTGACCACCCCTACCATTAAAAGCATAAAATAAAAGCCCTTTATTTGCTTGGATAAATAACTTCATTGATACAAGCACAGCCACTCAATCAGTTTACCGACACATCACAGCCAGTGGAATTCTAAATGTAAAAATTATGTATACTTCAAAACTCCTCCCTTCTCCCCCTTTCTGTACTGCTACATTGAGATAAAAAGGAGAGTACATGGCTCCATTCAATGTGCCATTTCAGAGTCTGGAACTCAAATTTTATTGTGTTGCTTATTGTTCATCCAGGTCATTATATATTCATAAACAAAAATGTGCAACTAAAAAGTCATATTTGAGAAAAATCATGACCCTCAATGTAAAGTTGCAGCCAAAGTTTTACCATGTCTTCTTCCTTTGCTTTTCCTAAACATGAAAAGATTTCCTCAGCTATTCGCTCCATCACGTTTTAAACCTCGTAAACCTTGTAAAATATTTCAATGGAAATGGTCTCTTATCCATTCCGGCTGCCAATTAATCATGGGTAATCTGTGCGTCCACACTTATTATGAGGCTGATTGAATAGGCAGTTATAATGCGTCGAGTCTGCTTCCAGTGTAAGTGCCAGTGCCATTGTGGCTCTGGGTTATCTTGCAGCCTCCTTCTGAATTCATTATGGCCATAAACCATTCTAAATTTACACATTGCTATGAATATCCCCGCAATTTATTTGATCCATTTTTCCCTTTTAGAGAACATGGTCAGATTTTAGCATAATAATAATAGAAGCCATGTCTTGCAACACTGAATACTGTCTTCATTAGGCATGTTAGAAAAAGCCAATCTAGATGACCGATCCCAGAGAAAGGTGTATTGGTAACAAAGTCATAAACTCCAACAGCAAGACAAGTCAGTAACTACAATCTCTTTTCATGTGTAACATTGCGACATTGAACTTTTCAATAGAATTCAACATTATCAACCTAGGGTGGATCGTCATCCTCTGACTTTTTGTTTTGTTTCTCATTTTGAATCTTGAATCATATATTTATAAAATATGAGGCATATCTCCCATGTATTGAATCATCAAAACAAGGCGACAAAAGGCAGAGGATGACGATCCACCATACAGCATTATATATCCTTATTTGGACTGTATTACACATAAATAGATCTGTGCATCAGTGAAGTCAAGAAATATGTTACATTGATGACCTGATGAAGGAGCGTGGGTCACATGGCCATGAGAGGTTTGACTTGTGTGGCCTCTCATGTCATATTGTCTATTGACTCACTCCAAGGAATTCCTTAAAAACTCTGGTGTGTACATGGAAGAAATATCATGAGGAAAAAATCCATCTGTCAAGGTGGAGTTATTTGAGGGAACTCAATGTAATATATTGTGTCAGTGCATTATTTGCCTGGTTATATTAGATTTCCGTGTTTGTGACGTATATCATAGCAGTGCATGATATCTTTAAGGCTCTGTGATCGATTACATCATTGATTGTTGTATGATACTCACAGGCTTAAAAACCATTAAATAAATGTCATTAAAGTTAATGACATTCAATTAATTGTAATGCTTGTTATGAAGCGAAAACAGGTTTTCTCCAATTTCCTACATATGCCCTTTACTTAAACCTTGGGTTCTTTGAGTCAGTTTTGACCCCGTGGTGCAAAACATTTTATTACCATCAAAATTCCTCAACTTAGCCCCACTAATGAAAAGTGTCACTCGACCCTTGGAACCAATGTTGGGGTAAAATAGACCCCAGGAACCCTTTCATGGACAGACAGATGAATGAACAGATGCAAAAAAAACACATTATCTCCATGTTTTGTGATGTTCCATCGAAATAGGAATTCCTGATTTTTGCCTTGACTAATGGTAATAGAAAGCAGATCAAACTTTTTTTTCTTTTTTGACCCTTTTGAACACTATAGGTCAGAACTGCCAGATTTTCTTTCTTGCCGAGGACCTCTCAGTTTACATGACTGTACCACACCCAATATAAAAAAGGGAACAATTGCAAACATTTGGTTCCCAGTTTTCCTGATACATTCCTGTTCACACATAAGATATTCATTGTATCGGATATGATTCCCATTTTTATACACATGTCACAGGATGACAGATGAAGTTTGCCATTCATGTCCATGCATCCAAGCTCTCTTCATACAATAATGTCTTACATTGTCCATCAATCAATTCAAACAGATAAAAGGAAAGAATGAATATGTTAGACATTGGAATGTCCCTCTGGTCAAAGGGTATGGTAAGATAATGGTAGGATAGTGCAAGTGGGCAATATCTTACAATTATCTTACCAAGCCCTTTATTACCAAGGTGGCTACATGCAAGAGATTTCCAGATTTGAAAAGACACCTTGCCGTGATAATCATTGTCTGATTGAAAACAATCCCCAGAAAAAAGATGCTATGACTGCAGTCCAAACATCCTGTATAATAGTACGACATCAAGCCAGTGTTGCTTACTTTCCTATAAAGCCTTGTCAAAAATCCCTAAATATTCTACTTGAGAGTAAATATACATTGTACTTCCTGGAGCCCTTGAACCTGTCTATACAAGCATTACAATATTTGCACTAACAAAACTATGTTGACTCCCATGTCCTTTAACAAATATACATCTGTCCGCATCCTAATTCAAGTCTGGACATTCAAGCTTCCAAATGGTAAAACTGTTTCAAGTGTTGAATTCCTCACAGAGTTTCAGGATTTGTTTCCTTTATAAGTTTTAGTTTGGGGCAAATTTCTGACCCCTTGTGAGAAGGAATACACTCAGTCTTGAAAGAAACGCAATGTGGAAAGTTGCATTTCTTTTGGAGAAGAGTGTAGATGGATGAACTTTTTCATGTGATTTCATTTTGCCTATGGTCTTAATGACCCTACCGGAGTCACTTGACCTTGACCCTGGGTCACATGGGAACCCAATGAATTCATGGTGCGTTTCTTTTGAGACTGAGTGTAGACCTATATATTGCAGTAAGCTGTTTCAAAGTCCACAGAATCAAATGGGAAAATTGATGCAATGCTACTCCTTGAGTGCCAGTGAGAAAACAATTTCATAATAAAACTTTGTTTAGTCTTGGTTCATTGTATCTCTCTATACCTAAAGGACTGATTGTTAGGACCACTTATATAAATCATTACATTTTAATTTAAGCTCCTGTGTAGTTGTGAACCAACCATGTAAAATCAATTTGATATGTTGTCTGTCCACCAAGCACTCAATTTTGCCACATCTAAATTTGCCTAAACACTGGGATAAAGAATTATCAGGCATGAAATCAGTGTAATTGACAAAGTTATCACTGGTCGTCTTGCTAGCTCCAGGGTTCCATATGTGATGAAATGAAATTAGTGAGTGAATGGGTGTTCACATGACTGGAAAATCATATCCTGAGCCCCATAATGCACAATAATGGATGACTAACATCACATAGTCACGTTTGTATTATGCTTTCAGGGCATCATGTGTTTGTTAGGGCCAGCATTTCATGAGCAATTTGGATGGCATTGCTAGGTGTAAATTGGACAGCGATGAGAAGGGATGAGTTATAAAGGGTCTGGCTATCTGTCTGTATGAATTTTATTGACTTCACACCTGGAAGATAATGCATTTGAGAGCATTTGTGATCTGATTGCCTGTCAGTCATTTGTCAACACTTGACTCTAACCTAAAAAGGCCACATTTAACCAGACAAAATAAGGTGGCATATGAAATTTCATTCCAAGCAAACTGAGAAGAACAAAATGAAAAAAATGTGGTTGGGAATTACAGAGGGGACCACTATAAGTAATGACTCCTGTCTGTGCTCTGTTTCTCTCTGTAACCATAGTGTACATTCAATATGCAACAGCCTCATGTCAGTGGCCATGAAAAAAGTGATCGTTAAGTTGTTCAAAGAAATCTTCACCACTGAAAATACAGAGAGTTAGAAAAATACCTCAGGTCATACATGATATCTCAGTCTACATGTGTTTTCATAAGTTGTTTGCTATTTGTTTGACCTATGACTTGAAAGGTCAAGAATATCCTATTATCATGATACAAGTACTTATAAAAATGTTCGTATCAATTTATTGTGATTCTTGAGCAATTCAAGCATGGACTTCAAAGGATGACATAAGCTTAGCAATAGACACAGAGATTTGTTTCAATTGATATATTCTCATTTTATTTCTTTTGTCATGTTGCTAATATTGTGTAAGATTAACAAATCATTCCTTTTTTTCAATCAATAGCCTACTGGCCAGTATATTAATCCAAGTCAGACATACTGCTGGGCCGATTATTATCAACAAGTAATCAATTTTATGAAAATGTCATTTCCCCTATATTTTCAGGCCCTAGGTTCCAGTGAGTCAGAGCCTGGACCAGAAATCGGTCAAGAAAGTCCAAAAACCAGTCTAGTTCAATGTCTGAAACACAGCTGTGAGTATTGATATCAGTTCATTATTTCATTATTATTATAGTATATATAGTAATTATTAATGTCTGTCATGGTTCACATTTTGACTGAAGCGTGATCATCATTATATTTGCACAAATGGGGTATGAGAACAAATGGAGAAGGAAGGTTTAGATTGATGACATAAGTAAATCAACCATTTGTAAATGCAAAAAAAAAAACAAAAAAAAACATAACAATGTAATTCATTTGGATAGACATTTTGATTTTTTCGGAGTTGAACTTTGGCATTTTATAGGCCCATTTACATCACCATCTGGGGTGTATTCTCACGATCCTAGAGAAATCCTAGTCCAATTTTCATCACAGGGATCATACCCATTCCCATTCCGATACCCTAGGAAAGTTGGCCGAGTTCAACTTTTCCTGGGATCTGGGGAGCCTTACGATATCCTACGATGGTTTACATCCCATCGTAAGGTTCCACAGGCCCTGTGGTATATATACCTTGCTAAATTTCCCAGAGCTTCTTCCGGTAAGGATAGCCTAATGGTTGCAGCGTTGGACTTTGGATCAAGGGGGCGTGGGTTAGAGTCCCGTCGGCTGCAGTACGTCAATTCAAATTTATGATTGTCTTTCTTTTTGTTATGAAAAAAAAATATGTTTAGCCGGGCCGGGACTCGAACCCACGACCTACTGCACTGGGTGCGCGCATCATACCTCTACACCACGAAGTCTGAACAGATGTTTTATGAGTGACGTAAGTTCATAATCGTAGGATGTGATGGGAATGGGCACCATACGATTTCATTTTTCCTAAGATTTTACCAGGATCATGGATATTCACCCCAGATTGTGATGTAAAGGCACCTTAAGGCCACCAGCATACACCTTCACAGCAATTTTCATTCTTGTTCAAAAACATTGAAAAAGACATGTTTATCTTTGTTCTAGCATATTCAAACCATATATACATACTCTTCGATTGTATATAGGGTTTTGATATGCTTGTACAAAGAGAAAGGTGTCTTTTGCAAAGGTTTTGAACATAAATGAAAGTCGCTGTGAAGGTGTATGCTGGTGGCCTTAATATTACTCCTTGGAATTAGAAATGGAGAAACATTGCTCATCAGTGTTCATCTCATTACCATGAAAATAGGCTGCCATATGGTTCAGTAAATACAGATATTATCTTCACATCTTAAATGCCCGAAAGAATCTGAATCGCTTTCCCTCCTCCCATTGTCTTTCAGTCCCAGCTGGGTTCCCAGATCCATGTCATTTTGTAATTTGAAGGCATGAAGGCTATTTACCAACAATTAATAATGATCTTCCAGCAATTACTCTTTGTCTTGGATTTCAATAATTCCAAGAGGTCAAATTTCGTCACATTCCAAACATGACCTCTGATGTTGATGTGAAGTAATGCATAATATGCATGATTAATGACACTAATTACCAAATAAATGAAATAACATTACAGGAATTCCTAATCTTAGAGGAAGCAAACTTTGGGGGTTGAGAGAAGTCTTAATTGCCATTCAATTTTGATTTAGATTTTTGTTTAACCAGCTGAGCCTGAATGTGACTCATTCTATTGTTCATGCTTATTGATAAGTCTTGATTAAACTCATCATGTAATGGCTTGTAATGGATGCACTGTAGTGATGCTTTGCACTGTCCAACCTTTTCGGCCCAGATTTGACCACTGACAAAAGATTCATTAAGTATCTTTAGATAATTTAAAACCATTAGATGGAGATGGTAAATGGATACGACTTTGTTGTACCGATGTCTGTGAGATATCTATGAAGAACCACTTTAAATTCTATCTATAAAAAGCCTCCTTAAAAATTTTCTTTGTCATTTGCTGACACAATGTTTCTCTATGGTATTCCTTAAGATTGCCCTGTTTCATGAACCCTATCATCCACTTGACACCTTGTATATTTCTTCAAAACACTTTGCTGAAGTAACTACTGGACAACAGACCAGAACAGACATACTAACACAAACTTTTGGCTATTTATAACCCTCAACTAACAAAGATTTAATTGTAAAAATAATGAATTAATTTCAATTACTTCCGAAAAGTACCACACGGGTACATTATTATCTTAGAATAATGTTTTGATCACATTTCTTTTCTGTGATTGAAGCCATGTTCTGAACCATTCAAAACACTGGGACAATGTTACAGTCTATGTCAGGT
>JAAUYA010281973.1_pt1 | contig 9962 bp, 11 predicted proteins | sample 7278161 | NCBI WGS metagenome assembly JAAUYA01 (sample SAMN14350120, study PRJNA611818) | marine sediment metagenome | isolation source: surface marine sediment (3m) | place: French Polynesia: Moorea | collected 2018-08
ACGACAGCTACGATGCTATCGTAAAATTCAGACCAGACGACGACGAGTCTACAACGGTAACGGCTTGTTGTTATCAGGTAGCTGTTTTGCGCGACCAAACACCACCAAAGAAAGAGCTCTCAGGGCAGGATGTAAAGAGGGATGAGAACACAGTTAATTGAATTTGAGAATCAACCAGTATTGGCAACAGGTTTTATTATTAATCACGATCAAACCTTTCAAAAAGACCATGCTTTTTTAATGCAACACGTTAAGGTGTTTAATTACGAAAATAAACAACTACTAACAGCAATTGATCATACATGGTTATGGTGTAATGAAAATGCGTTTAATATTTTAATGCGGATATCTTCAACTACTGAAAAGTTTACTTTAAATGACATTATGAACTAATAGCCATAGTACAAAAGTATAAGAGAGCAAATGGTAGTTATGATTGGGGACTGACTTTAACTAGTGATTTTCCTGTTTCTTTGAACCAACAAAAAGCTATTTTCAAAGGGATTGAGAAGAGGAATAAAGAACTTTTGAGAGAAAGGAATTACCAAAAGCTCTGGGAACGAATATGTGTCTTATTAGTTTATCAGACCAAGATCAGGAATAATATTGATGATTGGAGAGATATTTCTAAATTCTCGAAAAAAGATGCTTTAAGCACAATCTCTGCTAATCTTTCTAAATTAGAGGGCGTTCTTATTCCTCTTTATGGTCAAGAAAAATTAAATAGGGAAATTGAAAAAGAAAAATTGAGAATTAAAAATTACTTGCAAGGAAAATATAAGTTTTTAAGTTTTGAGGGCTGATTAACAGTCATGAGAATGGTTAATATTAACAGCAAAAGCAGTCTAGACCAAAGTAAATCCATTAAGGAAATAAAATATAGCTAATGAATTGGATATTTCTTTTAATTCCCAAACCGTTAAATCTTTTAATAGCTGCTTTATTGTCTTTCCTGATTTTACCTTTATCGGGGTATCTGTTCGTGTTTTCTCCAGTCTTGGCGGAGCCTTTCTTGTTGGTGTTTTTGGCTCTCCCCATCCGATTGTTCGATTGGATAACCCAGTCAAAATTTAAGTCTGGTAGTGATGGAGGATTTCTAGGTTTTCCCAATGCCATCGAAATCAGTTTTGCTTTTGTGTGGAATGCGCTCTTATTCTATATTATTGCTAGCTTTTTGGTAACGGTTTTTCCCGCGTCTGGTGAGTAAAACCTGAAAATATGTTCAGACATTCTTTGAATAAATTATTCGCGCCTTCACTAATTTGACCATAATTCAACTGATGAGGAAAATCAGTTAAAGATAATGTTTCATTCGATTTAGTTTTAATCCATCTACCAGTTTCCAGCTCTGGATAAGCAAAAGTAAGCTCAATCAAAGAACGATTCCGGCGATTATAAATACCTTTAAAGCAAGAAAATTCCTTAGAATTTTGCACATATACTAACCCTATAGCTAGATTATTAGTAAGTTGAAAAACCAGATATTCTCCGCCCATTTTAGTAGGACTAGTATTATTGCCATAAAAAATCGTGTTTGAGGAATTTCCGTTAATGGTTTGAGCTTTAATTGGTGTTAGTATTCCGAGGGGGAATAACATCACAAACATCACAATGGTGGTGAAAGCTACTAGAATTTTAGGGAAAATTGATTTAGTGTTGTTAACTGTAGCGACTCTAATAATCGACACCTCGGCTTGCAATAATAACCTTCTCGGTCAGGATTAATTACAACTATAATTTTCATATAGGCTAGGATTAACTACAACTGAGCCAGAAAATCGGCTCTTGCTCACTTTTGATACTGGTGGCGAATGTGCTACAAAGCATCTTACATCGAGTATTACTAATCACCAAAGTAAAGATTTATCGTAGTTGTAGTACTATTAATTTCATTCAAGATTACTTTCGCCACCAGTATCACTTTTGGTGATGAATAAGGTGAACAAGAAATTTTATCTTGCGATGGTTCTTCTGAATGGAATAATAGAAAAAAAGATTTGTTGATTTTTAAGTACCTCGATGGAGTTGAGCAATTTATTCGGATATGGATTAGCCGCCGTAGGGACGCTATTCTTCGCCCTAAGTCCCAACATTATCGAGGCAACCCAATCAGAAACTCAAACTTTCTCAGCACCAACAACAGTCTCCACTGATAGCAACACCACTTCACCTCGTAGATTAACCGTAACTGTCAGAGTTCAAGAACCAGAAGACCTCAAGGTAAAAGAAGAAGACACTATCAAAGCTGGTCAAGTTATCGCCGATAGGGAGAGGGAGCGATCGCGCCTCACTTCCCAAAAGCAACAGTTAGAACTATCCCTCCAACGCCTCAAAACTTCGACCATCACGCCACCGACACCACCCCGCCCCGTGCCAGTGGTGAAGGCTTTGCCTCCTGTAAGCTTTGCCGAACATGAAGCTGCCATTGAGAAGGCTAAGGCTGCGATCGCTTCTGTGGAAAGTGAAATCGACCTCAAGAAACAAGAGATAGCTTACCTCTCAGAACTTCCGAGCTTAGATCCCATCATCCTCGAACACGAACAAGTTAAATTGGAAGAACTAAAACAGTCTCACACAGAGGCGGTTAGGGATTTTCAGTTAGCCTTGGGTAAACTCCAATCTGCCAAGGAAGGAAGGGCATATCAAGAATACCAAGCTTCAGTTAATGCCGCCCGACGAGTAGAGGAATATAATCAAGCACAGTTGAACTATCAGAGGCAGTTGGCAGAGTATGAACAAAGGTTAACTGATAAGGAATTCAAGATTACTCAGGTTAAATCCAAACTAAATGATGTCGATAATGCGATCGCTTCTTTGGCTCAAGTTAAGGCTCCCTATAGTGGCACTGTACGCCGGGTTAAATGGCTTGGTCAATCTCCCGATGGCTCTCTCACAGCCGAAGTTACCCTCATGGTCAGAAACAGCGAACAGTCAAGCCCTGCCCTGTCTGGACAGCAGTAACGAGTGTGTGGAACAACTAACAGAAAGGGCGATCGCTAACTCCCCCAAACTCAAGACCCTCGATAACCGCATCGCCCTCATCGATGAGCGGTTGGACTTGATGGGAGGGCGCAAAGATTACGCAGAATCCCGCCTGTGGACGAACTACCTGCCCACTTCTAGCGTTGGTGGCAGTGTCCTGGACATCGTTAATCCCTTTGCTTGGATTAAGAATCTCGCTGGTGGGGGGGATATGCAGAGAGAGAGGTTAGCTATTGCTGACCTTGAGGTTAAAGCCGCTACTCTGGAAGCTGCACGGGCTGAGTTGGAACGGCAGCGGGAGGAGGAGAAGGTTAACTTAGGGGATAAGGTACTGCGGTTGGTGCTGGATTATGAAGCTGCTACCCGACAGGTTGAGTTAGTGCGATCGCAACTTGAAACCTACAACCAACAACAGTCCATCCGTCGAATTCGCTATCGCTTAGGAGAGGGGGATACTTCGGAGTTTCTGGAGTCTCAGGCTAGGGGAGATGGACTAGAAGCGAAGTTGGTTGAATTAGAGACTTTACAGCAGGATAAGGTTAGGGAACTTGTGCAGGTGACGGGATATGAAGAGCGTGATGGGGTGAAAAGTAAGGAAGAAATATTTTAAAAAAGCTAAAATTAAGCTGATTTAAGTGGAAATAAAAAAGCTTTGGCATAATTAATGTTATTCATGAACTCAAAGAGTACATAAGGTCTGTGAAAGCTAGTGAGGTAGTTAAGCTGTATCAGCAAGGAGAACGAGACTTTCGGCGTGTAAACCTCAGAGGTCAGTCTTTTAAAGGTCAAGACTTGTCAGGGGCGGATTTTAGTGAGGCGGATATCCGAGGAACGAATTTTAAAGGGGCAATCCTGAGAGGAGTCAAGTTTAGAGGAGCGAAAGCAGGATTACAAAAGCGTTGGGCGATTACTCTTGTTTTTATTTCATGGCTAATATCTGCCCTGAGCGGGTTTTTATTAGGATTTATTGCCAACCAAATATCACATTCAATTTTCTCTAATCCTATAGAAAACCAAATTGTAAGCTGGATAGCTCTAACTATATTAGTTCTCTTCTACTTCATTGTTATTGGTGGAGGGTCAGGACTTTTTGCCGGAGTAGTAACAGGTGTCTTCATCGTAATAGTTATTTTGATCGCAACCGCATTCTTCAACATTGCTTTAGTCGGAGTCATCATTGGAACCATAGGCTTCGCCTTCGTCGTAGCCATAGCTGGAGTCTTTGCCGTAGTCATAGCCGTAGCCGGAGACCAAGCCGGAGCTGTAGCGGTAGCTCTAGCCGTAGTCGGAACAGTAGTCGGAGCCCTAACTGGAACCTTAGCTGGAGCCCTTGCTGTAGCCGGACCCTTAGTCGGAACAGTAGTCAGTGCTTACCTCTGCAAGCGCGCTATTAAGGAAGACCCCAGGGAGGTTTGGATTAGAATATTTGCACTTATCTTGTCTTCTATTTTAGGAACAAGCTTTTACGATGCTGATTTAACTGATGCTGATTTTACAGGCACTACTCTTAAAAGCACTGATTTGAGAGCTAAAAGTCTTACCCGTGCTTGTTGGAAAGGTACAATTAAACTTGATTTAGCAAGAGTAGGTAAAACATTACTATCTCAAAAAAAAGTTAGAAAATTACTTATTAGCTGTGATGGTTGTCAAAAATCCTATGTCGGTAAAAATCTCAGAGGAGCTAACCTAGTCCGAGCTAATCTTAATAAAGCCAACCTTAAATTTGCTGACCTGAGCGAAGCTACCTTCGTTGCAGCCAATTTAGATGGGGCTAATTTAACCGAAGTTAATGCTGTTGAAACAGATTTTACCAAAGCTAGCATGACGGGCGCTTGTCTGGAAGCTTGGAATATAGAGAGCAACACTAAGCTAGACCAAGTTGACTGTCAATATGTTTATCTTCTCGAAAACCCCAAACCCGGAACGGATGACAGGGAACGCCGCCCCAGCAGTGGAGTATTCCAACCTGGAGAGTTTACCAAGCTGTTTGAGGAAGTCTTAGATACAGTTGACTTCATCTTTCGTAACGGCGTGGACTGGAAGGCATTTGTGGCCGCCTTTAAAAAGGTACAGGTAGAAAACGAGGACACACCACTCCAAATTCAGAGTATCGAAAACAAAGGGGATGGGGTTGTAGTCGTTAAGGTAAAAGTTCCCCCTGATACTGATAAAGAGAAAATTCATCAGGACTTTAACCAAAATTATGAGTTAGCCCTTCAAGCAGTAGAAGAAAAATATAAGGCACTGTTAGCTGCTAAAGAGGAACAAATAGAAGATAAAGAGAAACAAATAGAAGATAAAGATAGACAAATAGAAGATTACCTACAACGTGACCGCCAGCGAAGTGCGGATATGATGGAGATAACTAAGTTATTAGCCAGTAAACCAATCAATGTGGAGGCAAAGGCAGTGGCAGGAGATAATTACAACATTAGTGGGAACATCGGTATTGGTGTTAATAAAGGAGATGTCAAGGAGGGAGCTAAAGTCGCAGGTGTAATTAACGAAGCTCCACAACAGGATTTAGCTCAAGCAGCCGCTGAGATTCAGAAGCTATTAAAACAGTTAGAAGAATCTTATCCTACAAACACTACAACTGAACAGATGATAGTGGCCACAAAAGCTATTGAGCGTATAGAGAGTAACCCTGATTGGAAGAAGCGGGCAGTCAATGCTTTGAAACAAGGGAGTCTGAAAGCTTTAGAAACTCATCCTATAGGAGCATTTGTTGTGGGAGCTATCAAAGGCTGGCAAGAGGCAGAAAGTTAGACTTGACCATTAGTGAGTAGAAGGCGATCACTTTTGTATCTCTTTTCAGAGATAAAATGTAAGGAAAAAATCAACACGGAGCAGAGGCAGTGACACAAGGGGAAACTGTCACGCATCGTTTTGGAGAAATGATCAAAAAATGGGAGGAAGACTGGCAGAAAAAGAAAACCAGTCAACCAAAGTAATCTATAATCGTACATAGTTTGGGATGTAATCAGCAATATAATCGCTCTTAATGAAACAATTATCTTTTCTAGAAGCAATCCCTCTCTTTTTACCTATATTTAGCGCTGCTGTAGCAACCATATTAACGTACTTATTAACGAGAAAATATATAGAAACAAGGTCAGATATAGAAACTGAAAAATCTCAACAAGAAATAGAGATTTTAAAATACAAAATAGCAGAGTTAGACGGTAAGATAATAGAGGTTTCAGACAGCAGTAATCATGCTGGAATAACAATTGATTCCAGTATTCCTTTTTGGAGTAGTCTTGATAGTAAAGCTAAGGTTGAAATTATCATTGTTGATGAGAATGAAAAAATCAGCTCATATCAAATGAATATTGGAGATTCTAAACAAGTTTCCCTCAATATAAACATTGATTATAAAATAAATATAAGACTTCAAAATATTCCCAATGTATTTAAAACCGCTTTTGGAAATTATTCTAGGGAAATAAATATTAAATTATCAAAAAATGAAATCATTAGAATTCTTTATCAGATCCCTGAAGTCCCTTGGGAAGAAGCTAAATTAGTAAAAACTCCAACTATAGAAATTAATCAATTTGACTTTTATAAAAATGAGAATAAAGGTGATTTTTTTTTACCAAATTAATCTTTCTTTTTACCAAATTAATCCAGGATGAAGAAAAAGAATTTTTAAAAGAAGTTATTAAACTATATGCAAATAGACCAATTACAGCAGAGGCAAAAGTAGTAAATCAAGGAGATACCCACCTAAGCGGTAACTTTGGCATCGGCTACATGAGCGGCGGAACAATTCAATCAGGAGCAGAAGTCGCAGGTGTAATGAACGAAGCCCAACAACAAGACCTAGCCGTAGCAGCAGAAAAGATTCATAATTTATTAAAGCAGCTAGAGAAGTCCTATCCAACTAATACCTATGAAGGCAAGATAGCATTAGCCGATAAGGTTATTGAAAAGATAAAAAATGACCCAACTTTAACCCAACGGATATTGAGTACCTTAAAAGCAGTTGGGATTATTTCAGCAGCTCAATTGCCCCCTACAAATCAATAAACTGACTACTCCCCTCATTCGGTAAGCGCGTGGAGGTACTAATAAATTCAGAATTCTGAATTCTGAATTCTGAATTTTCTCCCCTGCTCTTTCAGCCGCCGCCTTAATAATCACATCAACCCATCCAGCAGCTCCGTTATTTGGGCTTGGGCATTTATCCGGTTGTCGTCATAGATGATCAGAGTATTAAGATTGGCATGGCGGCTCAATTTCTGCACCCGCCGCACATCTCCCCCAGTGACATCGAGGGCAGCAGTAATCGCACTATGCCTCACTCTATGGGGACTCATAACCTTAGCGATTCCAGCCTCTTGAGCGCGAGTGCGGACAAGATTGTAAATAGAATTAGTTGACAGCCGCCTACCTTCATAACCAGGCTTGTGGGCCACAAATAACGGCTCCGAAGCTGAAGCTGTGCGGGCTTCTAGATAGGTGGCGATCGCCTTGAGAGTCGATTGACCAAGGGTAATGATTTCTGATTGAGTTCCCCGACCTTTCCCAAAGATTTTGAGGGTTCGCTGTCTGGGGTCAAAGTCCGACACGTTACACTTAGACACTTCAGAGCGGCGGAGGGCATTAGACCAGAGTAGGGTGAGGATAGCATAGTCCCTCATCCCTTGAATCGTAGTACGTGGACAGACATCTAGGATTTCTTTATAGGTAGCCACATCGATGCCTGAAGTATCCCGATAAGTTTTCAATTTCTCCAATTTCACAGCTTCTAGGGTAAATTCACAATGCCCGCACTGGTAGCAGTAGGCGGTGAAGGATTTTAAGGCAGATAGCCTTCGGTTAATGGTAGCAGCGCTTTTCCCTTTATCAAGGAGCATTCCTCGATAGCGAGAGGAAATCTCATAGGCATTGTGGCGATCGCTGAGAAAATGCCCCAGTGTTAAACCCCGTTCGTGGGCTAAAAAGTGATTTAGATCCTTTGAATATGCCCGTCGAGTATGGTGAGAACCCTTTGTTTTTAACCAGTCACTAACAACCTGCTCCCAATCTACCTTCGAGGTGGCGGGAACTAAAAAGGTAATATTGGGTCGGATTGGCTGAATGCTACTCATGGTAATAGTTTAACCCCAAATAATTCAACTTGTGAAAAGCGGCATTATCACAACTTGAGCACCTCCAGAACTTAAAATTAATATAGTTCCCAATAGTTCTCACCATGAAAAATTGGTTAATTTATACGTCGAGTTGAAGAATTATCAGCTAACAACATCTAAACCAACAATAATTATCTCAGTTCTGATAAGAATCTAACCATAATTGTAATTACCGTTTAATTATTTTGGTGATTTTGAGTTAAATCTTGAACCGAATCCAAAGGTAAACCCGTTATCTCAACAATTTCAGGAATGGTTAACCCTCTTTTCAGTAAATTAAGAGCAATTTCTACTTGAGTCTCAAATTTACCCTTTAACTCTCCTTTTAATTCACCTGCGTGATAAATTTCTTGATAAATAGCTGATTCTTGCATAATATCGCTCCTTAAAATCCCTTTAATAATTTCTTCTTCGATAACTAAATTAGCCAAAATTGCACTCGCCGCCGTGAGATTACTTTTAATCTTTCTATCGGTAATTTCCTCAATCATTTGAGCGACTCGATTTAATACTATTCTAGGCTCATCTGTTTGACTTAATACCGCAAAAGGCAATAAACCTGGATGCTGTAAAAATGGCTCTGTAGGAGTTTCCCAAAGACGGATTACTTCAAATTCATGATAAGTTTTACTCAAACGAAAACTATTTTGCTGAACTAAATCTGAATTAGTCGGGCGTAAATAAATCACCACCTGACGCATTTCTTTTTGGGGATAACGGCGATAAACTCTGACTCTATAATCCAACATCCTAAAAGGCATGGTTTCATCAGCATCCGTCTGAAATTCTGTATGTAACACTAAATCGTCAGACTGCAATAAAATCAAGGAGTCTGCTCTAATCGGCTCACTCGATAATTCAGTTGGTTTCAATTCTGTGAGTTTTACTGGGTTTCCCAACAACCAAGTAACTAAATCATCTCGAAAATTCTCTGCTAAAAACTTACAAACATTATCAAACATTAGCTGAATTAAAGTACCCCATGAGGTTTTTACCCATTAAGATTATACCAGTCAATTAGATTAATAGTTAATTAAAATTAACTATTAATAGTGAGTTTTATCTGAGTAATATTAGTTTTAAAAAAGTTGGTTGATAATCATTATTAAGTAAGAGGAATTGAAATTCTAATTTTTCCTTTTTTCCTGATAAGAAAGATATTGATTAGTCGTTGGGGGCTATTTAATGTGGTGCTGCTGCCTCTCGGTGAGGTGCGGGCGGGCTTGTTGCGGGCTTCCCTTTCTGGTTTGTTTCCCGCCTTACTGGTAGCAGCTTCCGCCTCGCAACATTCGCTTCGCAGCCCCGCCCGCCTTGAAGTTTTAGTTCTACGGTTCGCTGTCGGTGGGGATGTGATATCAGTTACTATCTGTCTTTTCCTCTCTGCTTTTATACTCCAGTAGCAAAGTCTGAACTAAGTTAGACACTGTTCTGTTCTGGCTTTTAGCATTTTTGTCTAGCCAATCTTTTAATTCATCCGATACATAAACTACTATCCTTGTTCTTTTTGGCACTGTCCTTGTTGGTTTCTCTAATACTGTAACCATATTTATTACCTACTAAATACCATATAGGTATAATGTAACACAACTATGCCTCATATGTGTATAAATAGTAAACTTTTATGTATTTTTGTTGTCAAGTGAGGCACATTTGAGGCAGAATATAAATATAGCAGGCAAAAGGAAACCTGCTTGAACAAAACTTCCGAACCCTCGCACCTTGAAAACAGAAGTGCGACTCGTTTCTATCAGGAAACTCTTGAAGAGCGTATGGATAGAGTCCCGACGAGCACTAATATATAGCTCAAAAGGATAACTTTTGAAGGATGTAGGTGAAAGT
>JAAUYA010284974.1_pt1 | contig 9958 bp, 10 predicted proteins | sample 7278161 | NCBI WGS metagenome assembly JAAUYA01 (sample SAMN14350120, study PRJNA611818) | marine sediment metagenome | isolation source: surface marine sediment (3m) | place: French Polynesia: Moorea | collected 2018-08
TAATTAAGGGCAGTATATAAACGACAAAAGAATTTAAAAAACGGCGTTTTAGATAGATAGAAAAATTAAGTACTGGCCGTTCGTTGAGATCCCCTTCTTCATATTTACCCACCCTAGTCTCAAAGAGTAGTGGTCGAATTTCAAAAAAAGTGTTCTTTAACTCCCATTCATCTAAAACAATATTACGATTGTAGCCAAATTTTTCATCTAATTCCGTTGATTTGTACGAGGCAAAATAAGGCACTAAAATAGTTTCTTGCATAAAATCTGGGCTCCAGAAGCGAATCCTGAATAACTTATCATCGAAGGGATATTTTGAATATGAAAACTGCTGTTTTAAAGTCGACTCGAAATGCCAGATAATTATCTCCTTATTATCATCGTCTATTGCCCTTCGACCGATAAATTTCGGTTCGATATTAGAAGCATTTTCTACTGCTTCGGGAAGAATAAATCCCACGGGAATCTCTTCCCCATTATCCACATCCTCATATTCAGATTGCTCGTAAATCTGCCAAATATAACCAGTCACATAAACTTCCGTTGAACTCTTAAATATAAGAGATTGTATCAAAAGTCCCGTTGGTATCCTATTATGATTTTCCAGGTAAGAAAAATGCTTCGAGAGATGTTTATCCACCTCTTCTTTATTTGTCAATTGCTCAAAATCAGGTTGATCTTTAGATGCATTAAACCACATCAAGCCAATTAAAGTAATAAATAGAAGAGAAATAGAATTAGAAATTTTCCACCATTTTGCTTTATTCATCTCAATACTGCTCGGCTTTTGAAAATAAAATTGTACCTGAGTTCGATTTTGGATTAAAGAATTTTGGATTTTGGAAGTCGTGTTAATTATGTCAATCCAACTCTAGATCGAGATTTTACCAAATTCTTTGTTTTGAATGGCAGCACCTCACGCATCTCCTTAGCTAGGGCGCAAATGATCCTAACCGAGCAGTATTGCTTCGGACTGTAGTAAACCAGAACTAGGTCAGGACCAGCTCCCCGCTCCAGTTGCAACTCAAACGCGTTCAAAATCGTCTCAGTGGGCAAAAAATTCACAAAAACCTGGACTTGAGGATGCAGTTTGCTAAATTCCCGTACTGTATCTTTAATAACTTTTCGATCCCTACTAATGTAAGTTTCGCTTAAGTCTTGTGGCATCTCTACCGAGAGGAAAATCTTCCCCTGAAGACCTTTAGGCTTCTTGCTCACGATCTGGCGTTGCCCTTGAATACTACACTTTTTCATTCTGCATTCTGCATTCTTAATTCTGCATTCTACCAGTAGCCACTTGGGGTAAAACTATTATGGTTCAGTTAACAGTTCTTGAGGAGGAATTTGCTCGCGGGTAATAATAATTGTTTCAAAGAAATCCTTAATTGTTTGGGGTTCAATAGGAACAATCCCATCTTTTCCAAAGTAACGGTTAACCATTTCAACATAACGGGAGTCACCATTAATATAACCATCCATCATTTTCCCAATGGTAAAGTTAACTAAGTTCAAGAAAGTTGAATCATCTTCGGGAACCATACAAGCAATTCCATGTTTAAAATAAGACTCATCAGGAACTACTTTATAATCATCAGGTGTATCTAGGGTTTGCCGCATTCCTTCTAATATGGTTCCATCAAAAGCAAACCCATCTATTTCTCCATTTTTAACTGCTTCTAACCCTTCATCAAGACTCTCTAGCTCAACAAGGGTTACTCTAGATTCAATCACTTTAATTGATTCTGGACGAAGAAGATTTTTAACCAGCCCAATACGTTTACCTTGGAAAGATTCTGGAGCAGATAAATCACTATTTTTCTTGGCTAATACCTTGATCCCAGAGATGCCATAAGCTAACGAAAAATCAACAAATTTATCTCGTTGCCAAGTAAAAGTAGTATCACAAGCAATGTCAACTTCTCGAGTGAGGACACTGACAATCCTCTCATCCAAAATATCATCAACAATTAACTTGATTTTTACGTCTTTTCCCAATTCTGTCTCTAAAGTTTCTCTAATTAATTCGATGAGTTCTACCGAATATCCCACTAATTTATCCTTATCATTGACATAGGCAAAAGGAACTAAATTAACTCTTGTGCTAACATTTAAGACTCCCGTTCTCGCTACCCTTTCAATCACAGTCTCAGCTAAACTTTGACTCGGAAAAGCAAAAGCAGTCATTAAACTTAGAGCAATTAATGGTAATTTTTTATACATAGTTTCTCCATGGCAATAAATCAAGCACAAAACAGACTAATTATCACATTTTTCAGGGAAAATGTCCACAAAAACCCAGAAAAATTAGCAATAGTGGAAATTTGTCATCTTTTTTGCTAAAGTTCTTAGAAGTGTTGTATCACAGGAGCAAAAATTATGCAAACTACTACCCAAATAACATTTGTGGGGTTTTTATTAGCAGTATCAACTTTGAGTATGTCTACAGCAGAAGCTAGTGACAAAATGCCTGTAAATAGTGATGCTTCTGGTAACATTGAATATCGTCTTTCTCGTATTACCAAAGCAATACAAGAGCGGGGGATTGAAACATCTAACACCTTAGACATAGAAAGGGAAAATTCAATCGCTAGAGGTTTTTTGAATCGTGGTGGGGGTGGCGGTTTTGCTAATGGATATCGTGGAGGTTTTGGGAATCGTAGTGGGGGTGGAGGTTTTGTCAACCGAAGTCGTTGGAGAGATGGCGGTGGTTTTTTCAACCGTTATTAAGAGATTCAAGAGGTATTGATTGTAACGATGATTTAATGGCAAAATGACGATAAATTTACCTATCGATACTCAGAAAAATCAGTCTATAGATGTTTCATCTTTTGGTCCAATCAATTTAGTGGTTATTCAACCTACTCCATTCTGTAATCTCAATTGTGATTATTGTTATTTACCGAATCGAGATTTAAAAGAAAGCTTACCGCTTGCTCTCATTGACCCTATTTTTAAAGCAATTTTAACCAGTCCATTTGTAGGAGAATTTGTTGATATTTGTTGGCACGCAGGAGAGCCTCTAGCGGTTCCTATTTCTTTTTATGAAGAAGTCTTTGAACGAATTGAATTGGCTAACAAAAAATATAATAAACAAGAAATTCCTATTTATCATTCAGTACAAAGCAACGGAATTTTAATTAATCAAGCATGGTGTGATTTATTTAAAAAGTATAATATTTCTGTTGGTATCAGTCTTGATGGCCCTGATTTTTTACATGATTCCCATCGTCAAACTCGCACAGGATTAGGGAGTCATGAAAGTGTTATGCGAGGGATTCGTTATTTACAAAAATCTAATATTTATTTTAATATTATTGCCGTTATTACTCAAGACTCTCTAGACTACGCTGATGAAATGTTTAAGTTTTTTTGGGATAATGGCATTACTGATGTTGCCTTTAATATGGAAGAAATAGAAGGAATTAATAAAACATCTTCTTTAGATAAAATCGGTACAGAAAAACGTTATTATCAGTTTATGCAGCGATTTTGGGAATTAACCAGCCAAACTAACGATCAATTTAAAGTACGAGAGTTTGAGTCAATTTGTGGTTTAATTTGTGATAATCAACGGTTAGGTAAAACGGATATGAATCATCCTTTTGCTATCCTTAATATTGATTATCTTGGTAATTTTTCGACCTTTGATCCAGAGTTATTATCAGTTAAGACTAAACCCTATGGCGATTTTGTTTTAGGCAATATTTTAACTGACACCTTAGAGTCTGTTTGTTATGGCGAAAAGTTTCAAAAAATCTATCAAGATATGCTCCAAGGGGTTAATCAGTGTCGTGAAACCTGTGATTATTTTGGGGTGTGTGGTGGCGGTGCAGGCAGTAATAAGTATTGGGAAAATGGTGGCTTTAATTCCACAGAAACACAAGCTTGTCGTTATCGAATCAAATTGATCACAGATATTGTTCTCGAAGAATTGGAAAAGTCTTTTAATTTAATTTAACTGTTGGATCGTGAAAAAGCCTTAACCAGATGTGGTTTTAACCCATCGAGTTAAGTCCTTTTAGAATCCACTGCGTTTTAACCAGTGGAGAAGTCAAGCCTTGAACAAAACATTGAGGTTATGACTCGGTGTCTAAAAAAGGAAATACAAAGGTAATGGGTGCTTTCTCCGCCAGAGTGATCCGGGCAATGCCAGGCATACCTGCCAGTAGCGACAGATTGCCATTGTAGGCAGACCATTCATCACCACTATCTGAGCTAGCGTCGGCTTTGAGTTCTACTAAAACTTCCAGCATCTGTATCGCTTCAGGATTAGCCGACTTTCGGATTCCCTCTAGCGTTCTAACCTTAGGAGCAGCAACCGATTTTACCTGCCCATAAATACCGCCTGATATCTGCTTACCAGTATCTACATCTGGAATCATCAGCACCTTCATGCCAGGATCAATTTGAACCACTTCGCGAGCATCAAAATAAGCAACGCCAACAAGCTCGTTGGCATGGTCGTTGGCATAGACCAAAACTGCACGACCAGTAGTCGTTACGGGAATACGTCCCCAAAAGCTCCACAGCAGAGCCATACCCACCAACCCACCCAGAGTCGCCAAGATAAGCCAACTGCGTAGGGTGACAATCTGCATGAGCTGGTCAAGTTGCTCTGGCGACGAGAGTCGCTCCAATGACTCTTTTCGGAAGATAGTGCGCTTGCTCATCCGCAACCAACTCCTAATTGTCGTAGCATCCAATTAAACTTAGTACCGCCTTTGGAAACCCGTTGCAGTTCATCCAGATAGACTTCATTTTCATCCTCGGAGATTAACTCAAATGGACCACTATAGCCCTCTGTTCGCCACAGATTTGCTGAGCGCAGTAAATTTGCCACTTGAGTTGCAATCACCCGATAAAATCGGGACGCAAATCCCAAATCCTCTTGCAGTTTAATCGCTACCTCCTGCCGTGGAATCGCCAGCACCAAGGTCTCAATTTCAGCCCGATAGGTGACCGGCAAAGGTTGAAAATCTAAGAACGAAGTAATCCCCGGCACCTCTCCCCGAGATACGTAAGCAACTATCTGAAAAGATTGGTTAGCACTTGGCGATTCTAGCCGGGAAAAACACATCGATAACGGATCAAAAGGTCGGTTGGTAATGTCTGCGGTTAGTCGCCCATCCAGGACTATAGAGAGTGCATCTGTGGGATGCCCTGCTAACAATAAAACTTCCCCGGGTTTTAGTTTCTTAAGCTTACCAGTGGATACGATCCAGTCGATGTCGCTATCGCGCAATTCACCAAAAATATACAGGGCTTCTTTGACCACCTGAGTGGAGCTATAAGGTATATTTTGGCTGGGGTCAAGAATTTTACGAATTCGCTCAGTCATGATCAATGCCAACGCTCGATAAAAATGAGCAGCAAAGCCAATATCCTGATGCAATTTATCGAGCAGAGCTGCTTTAGGAATCGTCAACACCGTGGTATCCTCAGCCGCAGTTACCCACACTACCGACTTTGACTCAAATAACCAGGACTCACCAAAAACTTCACCCCGAGAGATATTAGCAATCTCCTGAGTGTCCACAACACTAAACTGACTCTCTGCCAGGGATGGCGTCTTGGGTAGACGAACAGATAAGGTTCCTTCCAATAAAACAAATACCTGCTCCAGCATTTCCCCTGGGCGGATTAAAATTTCATCTGGAGCCATTTGATGGCGAGCACCGGTGGTAACCATCCAATCAATATCAGCATTGCTTAACTCACGCAACAAAATATCTGTCATGATCGCTCCAAATACAACCTTAAGAGTTATTTTAACGCTATTCTGGTACTCTTGGAAAACACTTGCCATTTCTCAATTCTGCTCGGAGTAGTTTCAAATGAAGCCATCAGGTATCTAGAAAACTTGTCTATCTACTGAGATTCTCAAACACCGTGATTGTTTGAAGTATTCAATGATCCCAGCGATCGCCCTAACTGCAAAGCTTTATATTCGCGGTAGTTCAGGACCACACTCGCCTTAAATTGAGAACAAACTCAGGTAGAATGTCTTCACCTGACAAGTTGGTAGGATTTTCCAACAGTTCTACCTCTGTTCCTGGGCGATAAATCTCCACTCTTCGGTTTTGCGGGTCAATTAACCATCCGAGTCTGGCTCCGTTATCGATATATTCCCGCATCTTGGCTTGCAACTTAGGGAGGCGATCAGATTCAGAACCCAATTCGACCACAAAATCCGGACAAAGCGGCACAAATCCTTTTCGTTGTTGGGGAGTAAGAGATTCCCAACGTTCTCGACTCAGCCAAGAAGCATCGGGAGAGCGATCGGCTCCGTTGGGAAGTCTAAACCCAGTGGAAGAGTCAAAGGCTTCCCCTAATTCTTCGTGTGCCTCAAACCAGTTACCTAGTTGGGTGCTGATCCTGAGATTGCGCTTGCCTGATTCACCTCCTGTGGGGGGATTCACGATTAACTCTCCTTCTGACGTGCGCTCTAACTGTAAGTCATTATTCACTGCTGCTAGTGCTTCGAACTGTTCTTGGGTCACCTGAAGTACAAGTTCACTGGGCAGTTCAAGAGATAAGGTTTTGGGTTGGATTGGTGTTTGTATCATCTATATTCTCGCGCAGATTTGTAGCTGGGGTGACGATCCCATTATACTCCTCTATCTTTTGTTGTTAGTAGTTGGTTCAATGATGGCAAGCGCTTGTAGCTTTTGGGGAAGTGCGCGCCGTTTCGCTCGCTCTGTTCGAGATCGCTCCTTTCCCTAAAAAGTTAAGGATGACCCAGAAGCGCGAAATATTTCTTAACAAACCAAGAAACCCCTTTCGCTACAGAGAAATACCGACATTTTTTGGTGGCTCAGAGTTTTTGCCGAAATTACATAGACAGAATCGAATCTAATACTGTACTCTAATTATAATGCATATGTATTCAGATTAAAAATTTTAATGGAGGAACTCCAATGAGCGAAGATGTTAAGAAGTCCCAAACAGAAGATAAAGTAGCGAAGACAGATGCTGAAAATCCTCAGGCAGAAGAAGAATTCGAAGTTTCCGAAGATGAGCTTGAAGATGCTGCAGGAGGACGACGCATTCGGGGTGAAGTTGGAAGGCCCGGAAAGCCCGGAGATCCAGGTGGTCTGCGAGGGCGCCGTTGAAGTTTCCGAATTCATTGTCGTCTCCATTCATCATAGAAACGAGTAGTGTATACTATCGAAAGAACTAATTTTTCGAACTGAAAGGTATGTGTAAACTAAATACATATATCAAGCCAAACTTTTAAAATGAGAAATTTTTCTAAAGGAGGAACTCCAATGAGCGAAGATGTTAATAAGCCCCAGACAGAGGGGAAGACAGCGGAGACAGATGCTGAAAATCCTCAGGCAGAAGAAGAATTCGAAGTTTCCGAAGCTGAGCTTGAAGATGCTGCAGGAGGAAGGCGCATTCGGGGTGAGGTTAATGTTCCAGGACGGAGAGGCAGAGGTGACGGCAGGATAGACAGAAGACTCTAGAAAAATATCATGAATGGCATTTTTCTAGATTGCACCCATTGCTGATGGGATACAACTGAGTAGGCATTGATTTCGCCTTTATGCCCTCTCTAAGGGTGATTCCCCGCAGCTTGCTTCGCGAGGCAAATACAGTTTCCGCAAGAGACTGTTGAGAAGTTATTACTCGTTGCTGGCAGCGGGGATGTTCATTTTAGGCAACTTGCCGTTTAATTAACTGAGTAAACAAGCCTTCTTTGTCGAGGTGCCCTATGGTTCGGGTAAAAACCCCTACTGTTTTGCAAATGGAAGCGGTGGAATGTGGCGCCGCTGCCCTAAGCATTGTATTGAGATATTACGGTCGATATGTTCCCCTGGCCGAGCTGCGCCAGGTTTGTGGTGTATCCCGTGATGGGGTAACTGCTGCCACGGTACTGAAGGCGGCGAAAACCTATGGTCTGGCAGCCAATGCCTTTAAAAAAAAACTCGAAAGCCTGAAACAGTTGAAACTGCCCTTTATTGTTTTTTGGGATTTCAATCACTTCCTGGTGGTGGATGGTTTCGATCGGCATCAGGTTTACTTGAACGATCCGGCAACCGGACCGCGCCAAGTCACCCTCCAGGAGTTCGATGAAGGCTACACCGGGCTTGTACTCACCTTGGAGCCTGGAGCAGACTTCAAAAAAGGGGGTCGTCAAGCCAGTATAATCGGCTCCCTCACTCGCCGCCTGGGGGGATCGGTTGGGGCACTGGTTTTCTGTACTATCATCGGTTTCTTGCTGGTGTTGCCAACATTGGCACTGCCGACTTTTAGTCGTGTTTTCATTGACAACGTGCTCCTAGCCCAGCGCCTTGATTGGTTGCCCTATATCCTGCTGGGGATGCTCCTGAGTGTCATGTTGCAAGGAGCTTTGACCGCTCTACAGTTGCAATATCTACGTGCCCTGCGAGTAAAGCTAGCTGTCGGCATGTCTAGTCGCTTTGTTTGGCATTTACTGCACTTGCCGATCGGATTCTACGGCCAGCGATTTGCTGGTGAGATTACCGATCGCATTGACCTCAATAACCAGGTAGCTGATATCCTCTCTGGACGACTTATTACCACTGTCATCAGTCTGGTGATGGTGGTGTTTTATGCGATCGCCATGGCCCAATACGACATCCCTCTTACCCTGATTGTGGTTGCTTTTGCTGCCATTAACGTGGGGGTATTGCAGTGGGTTTCCCGTCAGCGCACCGATGCCAACCGTCGCCTGGTGCAGGAATACGGAAAAGCCTCTGGGGTTGCTATTAACGGTTTACAGAGTATGGAAACCCTCAAAGCTTATGGGATTGAGTCAGATTTCTTTGCTCGTTGGGCCGGTTACTACACCAAAGCGATCAACGCTCAACAGGAACTGGCCATAACCAACCGTCTGCTGGGACTGTTGCCCTCCCTCCTCGCTACCCTGTCTACTCTGTCTCTCCTAATTATTGGTGGATTGCGGGTGATTCATGGCGGACTCACCATTGGCATGTTGGTCGCCTTCCAACTCCTGATGCAGAGCTTTCAGGCACCTATCGACAGCCTCGTAAGCTTTGCCAGTATCCTCCAGACCTTGCAGGGGAATCTGGAGCGATTAGATGATGTGCTAGAAAATGAAGTGGATGGAGTGTTTGAGCAACAGAGGCAGGAGGTAGGAGCAGAAGCAGCAGGAGGAGAGGGAAATAGAAACCCCTTACCCCTTACCCCACCTCAGCCACAATCCTCCCTGCCAACTTTTCGCCTCTCTGGTGCGATCGAAATTCAGGATCTTTCCTTTGGTTATAGTACTTTGAATGCACCGCTGATCGAAAACTTCAACTTATCGATTAAGCCTGGACAACGGATTGCTTTCGTCGGGGGTAGTGGCTCTGGTAAATCTACCCTGTCCCGACTTATTGCCGGTCTCTATCAACCCTGGTCAGGTGAGATTCAATTTGATGGTCGGCGACGAGAAGCGACCTCTCGCTCGGTGCAGACGAATTCGATTGCGATGGTTGAGCAGGAAATCTTGCTTTTCGCTGGCACAGTGCGAGAAAACTTATCACTTTGGGACTCGACTATACCCGAAGATAACTTGCGACGGGCTTGCCAGGATGCGGAGATTGAAGATACGATTTTGTCTTTACCCTACGGTTATGATGCACCGCTGTTAGAAGGGGGACAAAATCTCAGTGGCGGTCAGCGCCAACGGTTAGAAATTGCTCGAGCATTGGTCCATAATCCCTCTATCCTGATTATGGATGAGGCGACTAGTGCACTGGATCCAGAAACTGAAAGGCTGATCGATCGCAACCTGCGACGGCGAGGCTGTACCTGTCTGATTGTGGCCCATCGGCTGAGCACGATTCGAGATGCGGACGAGATTATTGTCTTGGAGGATGGCAAGGTGGTACAAAGAGGAACCCATGAGCAGCTCTGGCAACAGACAGAAGGGACTTACGCTGAGCTGATTAAAAGTTCTGGAACTGCGTTGAGTTAAGCAGGAGAGTAA
>JAAUYA010371947.1_pt1 | contig 9950 bp, 7 predicted proteins | sample 7278161 | NCBI WGS metagenome assembly JAAUYA01 (sample SAMN14350120, study PRJNA611818) | marine sediment metagenome | isolation source: surface marine sediment (3m) | place: French Polynesia: Moorea | collected 2018-08
GGTGATGAAAATCAATACACATTGTGTAATCACTGGTGGAAGAGGGCCGCTCTCTGACAGAAGGGACCTGCAGGCTTTACCCCTGCATGACATGTGGTTTTCTAAGGCTCTGTGTCATGGTAAAGTTTCATGCAGCTAGCTGTAATACTTTCTGAGATATGAATTATTATCCAGTGAAAAGTTGACAGACGGACGGACGGACAGACAGACAGACAGAAAGCGATACATAAGAGCCCATCGTGCAATATGCACAGGTGGGCTCAAAAAACCATATATTTTTTAATTGACAGAGAAAATAAAAAATCCGGGAATGTCATTCCTGAAATATTGGTCCTATGTAAGTTTCATGTGAGTGGCAACTAAATGTGATCAACGGTTGTTGCTAAATCGCGCATGGCGTGGCCGCATGTCATTTTTGGAGCTGTCAATTCTGTGAAGCTGGTGCTCTACTGCAGGTAGGTATAGTGGTTGTATACCACTTGCATTCATTGGCAATTGACCTAAGGTTTTAGGCAATATATCATATGGTTTTAGTATTGAAATATTAGCACTATCACAAATAATTAAGTCAACCATGGGGTAAGATATTTTGTAACAGACCCCCCGTGGTGGCCTTAATATGATAAATCAACTTGCATATACTGAACAGATGAAATGCTGACGTCTTCCTTTGTAGCTCATCGCCAGTAGGACCACCCACAGAACACTGTTTTATCGACAAGATACCACATAGTAGAGCTGTCAACGGGTATCCACGGGTAATAGGACTACCCGGGTAATGAAAATGCTACCCAGGTTCCCATTTAAAGCCCTGAACAACTCAATATCTTGGTCTTGATTTAAAGCTGAGAACATTCTACACCCAATAAACGGGTACCCGGGTACCCGCTGGGTATTGGTAAGCGGGTCCCCGGGTAGCAAAATGTGTACCCATAACAACTCTACCACATAGCTTTTTTTCTTTTTGTTGAGAAATTGGCAAATTTCATAAGATTTGTGCACTTTGCGATATAATATTCTTTATTTTTCTGTCATGTTGAAATGTTTTTTTTTTCTCTCGCATTGGGAATAATTTGACGCAACGTAGGGCCTTGGCAACCAAACAATATACAAGTAATCTGAGTAACATCACACTAAGCAGGGTACTCACTGTGTTGCGCATTAGATGCATTAATTGGCCGTCTCACTAAAGACCAGGAAGTCACCTATATATATGGCCCACCTGGGAATTGCTTAATGTATACATAAATGTCGTCTCTGTGATGTTTGAAACATAAAACAAAAAAATGCAATTTGACGTTGGCAGGAGCCTACCTCCTTTTTCTATAAAAAGCAGTTTGATACTGGTGGCTAGCCAAACGCTGTCGGACCATATATCACTGAACTATAGCAAAGCTCCTGGTTTACGGGGACAATCTTTGATAGTCCTGGCATGATGCATACTACACATATTTCCCTGCCATAAAAAATTACCCCTATCTAAACTAGACAATAGTGCGATGAAAACTGTGACTACCATTCATAGAAAGTGTGATACGATAACCTTTCTTTTTTAAATCCTCCAGTACACATGTATGTATTTATACAGCTTTTCACACATTCCTGCTCTTGAATGGCTTGTTTGTGGGTAAAAAGCTATTCATGTGGAATTGTCTTTCATGTGTCTTAGAAAATACTCTCAAAGAACATGAAATTAGAACCTCATAATGTCTTTTTAGCAGCCATATAGGAGACATGTTTATGATAACTGGTGTGCGGATATTGATTTTTTGGAGTAAAAATATTTCAGAGGCCCTTCTCCAGGGGGGAAAAATTGATGGGCGCTCTGCAGGAAAAACGTTTAGACAGCTACTCTCTTTTATATGGAAGGGGTTCTCAGAGAAAAAAATTCATTTCGAAAAATTCCTTTGCCCTCCTATATCATTAACAGTCGGCCCCTTAGACAAAATCATGTGCATTTTGTATTTCCCATAAAAGGGAAAATGCTTGAAATGATGAATTTCTATGCTACTCCAGCTGCATGTGCAATTACATTCAATTATGTTTATATCGTCGCCTATTTGATAATAATGACGGAGACTTGCCCAGTTGGGCAGTGGGGCTGCATTGATGGAAAAAGGTGCATAGAAATAAAGCTAGTTTGTGATGGATTCTTTCACTGCACAGATGGATCGGATGAAACGGACATGTTGTGCGCGGCTTGGGATTGTGACAAAAACATGTGGAAATGCAACAATTTAAAATGCATTAGTTTATCCTCCGTATGTAACCAAGTAGAAAATTGTAAGGACAATTCTGACGAGCAAAATGACTTATGTGCCAAGTGGAAATGTGAAGATACCGGATGGAAATGTAGAAATAATAAATGTATTAAATCTTCTGATGTCTGTGATAGAGCTAGCGATTGTATTGATAAATCAGATGAAGAGGATGAATTATGCGGTCTATGGGAATGTTCACCGGGATACTGGAAGTGTCAAGACTGGCAATGTATTCCAGAGAGCATGGTTTGTGATGGTGTGCCATGGTGCCGAGATGGAAGTGATGAATTACATTGTGATCAATGGACGTGCACAGAAGGATTTTGGAAGTGCAAAGACACTTCTTGTATAGCAATGCGCTTTATATGTGATGGTGAAACAGATCTCAAGTGTTGGGACACTTTAAATGATTACCATATATTTTGCAGGATTTGGACATGTTCTCCTAGCTATGTGTAGTGTCAATACATGAGACTATGCATATTTGAAGGAGACTTTTTGGATGTGGTTTTAGATTGTTCAGATGTTTCTGATGAAAATTGGGAATACCATGGAGGAGATTGCCTTAAAAGCTATTTTAAGTGTAATGATGAACAGAAATGTATAGAGCCAAAGTTGGTTTGTGATGGACATGGATTTTTGTCCCCCTTTCCAGGCTGCAAAGATAGCTCAGATGAAGCAAACTGTAAAGACTGGGAATGTCTTCCGGGATATTGGAAATGTTCAGATGGGCAATGTTTAGCAGAACAATTTGTTTGTGACGGGCTGCTAAAGACTGTATATCATCCTTCAGCAGGATGTTCAGATTGGTCAGATGAAGGTCGGTGGTGCAAAAACTGGACATGTCCACTGGACAAATGGAAATGTGCCGATGGGACCCGATGCATTGAGGCACAATATGTTTGTGATGGCCAAGGTTTTGAATTGATTTCTGCATTTGGTTGTTTGGATGGTTCAGACGAAAACAACAAGCTTTGTGGGTGTGATGAAAATGAATGGCCTTGCCTGGATGGACAGGGGTGTATCTCTGAGATCAGCGTTTGTAATGGCTTTCCACATTGTTCTGATAAATCAGATGAACTCAGTGAAATTTGTTTAGAATGGCAGTGCCCGAGTGAGATGTGGAAATGTGCAGATAATCTGCTGTGTATAGGTACTTATGAAGTTTGTGATGTCAGCCCAGATTGTAGTGGCGGTGAAGATGAATTGGGATGTCAAAATTGGACTTGTGTTGAGGGGAGGTGGAGATGCAGGAATGATCCTGTATGTATTGATGAAACAGCACTTTGCGATGGACAGGTCCACTGCAGATTTGGATCTGACGAGGACAAACAGTTCTGTGCAGCCTATGAATGTATATACGGGGGACTAAAATGTGCTGACAATACACAATGTATTTATAGCAATCAAATATGTAATTACAGGCCCGATTGCCAGGATGGTTCTGACGAGCTATGTACAGCTCTTTGCCTGGAGAAGCCTTTATTATACCCCCACGAGAAATCAATTGTAAGAAAATGCCAAGAAGATGTCAATGTTTGTTTTCCCATTTCAAAATACTGTGATGGTGTACCTGACTGTCCTTTTGGGACAGATGAAACAGAATCAAACTGTGAATGCAATGACTGGGGCTTGGAAAGTTGCATTGCTTCGGGTACGAATTTGTGCATCGTTCCAGAATGGGCAAGTCAGAGCAACACAAGCAAGGTACACATTCCTCAATGTACAGAAACATTCCAAAGCAATGGTGTCAATGACACATGGATTCGTGAACAAAAATCAGGTACGGAAATTGTTCTGGTATTACAAATTTGCGGGGCATTACAACTAAATGATTGATTGAATTATAACTTCCCACGAGACAGACGCATGAACATCGACACATACACACACAAGCTGACATACTAGATAACAAACAGACTTGCAGTCGGCCGGTTAACAAGAGCCCAGCATGCTCAAAAGGTGGAGATCTGCTATTGCATCTGATGTCAACGTAGACCAGGTAGGGAATCTGGTTAAAATACCCGTGAAAATGACACTAGTTACAGTGTTTTATCCGGGTCAACTCGGCAAGACACACACACAACACACACTCACAGACACTCGGTAATCCTATGTCTGTCAAGAGCATCTGTCCAACAATAAATATGTCACATTAATTTTGTAGAAGAATGTGTAATGGTGTCTCATGAAGGAAAGGATGAGTCCTCTTGTCTGGGTGCCTCACCTAATGTTCCCTGCAGAAGCTTATATTATGTCTGGCAACATGAACAAAACATCACATGTACAGTAATAACAGGATTATATTCCAACCAACACATACAGTTTGGTGTACAAAGAAATGTAAAGAATACAACAAATCAATTTAAAGTATATTGCCATGATTGCATTTTTAGCAACTGCACTATGGAGTTCAATTGTGAAAGGGGTAATATTTGTAAAATAGATTTTATTTCACTGGTGATGCAGGAAGGTTTTCTAAGTCTTGGTAGTGCTGATGTATCGTTCTTTAACTCATCTCTAATGTGGCTAAAATTTATAGATAACCTGAACGACTTAAAAAGCAGTTACATTGAGATGAAATTTTCAAAATCAACACTGCATTGTAGTGGAAATGAAGCCAGTGGTTTTGACTTTATGCATAATCCTACTCTAAAACTGGTTTTCCTTGAATCAGAGCTCTTATCCTGTAAAATGAAGTTGCAGGTTTCTGGGATTGCATTGCATTTAGACAAAAGTGATTTAATTCAGCCTGTTGTTTCTATCAAGGTAAAAACATTAGCATATTTAAGGATTCCCTCTCTCATTTCTTTGACAAATACAAACTTTATAAACCTCCTTTCAGTTTCTCTGATAGATGAGTCCATGGTAATTCTAGATTTATCTAACCCCTTGGTCTGGATTGAAAAGTGCATTTTTAGAAGAGTACAATTCGAGTTGAGCGCAGCGATAGATCGATTTAGTCAAACTTTCTTTTCTGCCTTAATTCATGAAACATCCTTTCTGGATAATCACAAAAAGGGTAAAGGTGGAGCAATTTCAATAATTTCACACGTTGAAAATTCTCAAGTGAGGTTCAGTTCTTGTAGGTTTGTAGATAATAAAGTTTCGGAACTTCCAGATGGCTTGGGTGGAATCGGGGGTGCCCTATATGTTAAAGGGGCCGCATTAAATTTGGTCATACAACATTGCCGATTTGAAAACAATATTGCTATTAAATCAGGAATGGCAATATCCACTACAACAAATGTGATATCAATCTACAACAGCTCATTTGAATACACTATGCAACCAAGAGTAAAATCATTGCAGTTTATATCTGCCACTGGCCTGGTGAATCATTTCGATGGACAATTTACGATCCAAAATTCTAGACTGGAATTACTCTATGCAGAAACCCTTCCACTAGTGGAATTTGAAAAAGTTCGAAAGGTAGCCATTCAAATTCAATGCCCTCAATGGTATAGGCACATTTCAGAATATAAAGTACCATCCGCATTGAGAAAAAATGCATCTGAAATTCAAACTTTGAAACGTTTCACTTATGAATGTACTGCTTGCATACAAGGCAGATACACAAATGCGACAACTAAAAACACTTTATTTTTATCAGGGGAAAATGCTTCACATACCAATCTAAGAACCACCAATGGAGTTTGCAGTGAGTGTCCCTATGGGGCAACCTGTTATGGTAATAATGTTGTATCGCGGCCAAACTACTGGGGTTACTGGTTTGAAAACCAACTCATATTCCTAAGATGTCCTGCACATTACTGTTGCACAGGATCTTCTAACAACCCATGCATTAAATATAATGGATGTACTGGCAATAGGACAGGAAATTTATGCGGCAAGTGCATGAAGGGGTACTCAATCTCAATTCTGAGTGAAGAGTGTGTACCTGACAGTAAATGTGGCAATCGCCTTCTTGTTGCGTTACTTGCAATATTTGTCAGCATGGCTTATGCCATGTGGTACACACTGAAAGATGATATTTTTAGCTTTCCCTCAAAATGTTTGAAGTCTGTGACAAAATTCAAGCAAAGCAAGATTAATATCCAAACAATGCAGACTAAAATATCAAGTGGATTCGACTTGCCAGAAAAATTCCCTCAAAATAAAAGTACTGATAAAGGATACTTTGGAATAGTAGCGTATTTCGTCCAAATGTCAGCTGTTATGTCAGTGAACATTGAATTGCAGGAAGTTATTAAAAGTGAATCCTTATTCGACAAAATGAGTGGAACTATTAAGAGATTTGTTGGAATTGATCTGACTACATTGTCCCATACCGTTTGTCCTGAGATTGGACTGACTACCGCTAAAAAATATGGCTATAAATTAGTCTTTTTCCTAAGCATTTATTTAAGTTGGTGCATTTTGTATATAATGGTCCACTCGAGCCAATTTTTCACCAAAAAGGAAAAAATATTGAGCAAGCCAATTCAAGTAATATTGAGCCTAAAATTGAAACTAATTCGGGGCATGGTAGATATGATTAAGTACACATATGCAGCATTTTGTGGACTCGTTTTTACATCACTAGTGTGTATTCAATTAGGGGGAAAAGATGTATGGCTATATGATGGAAGAACTAAATGCTTTTCGATTTGGCAGCTTGCAATGATTTTCTTTGGAATTTTCTACGCAATTCCTTTTCCAATAGTGCTCTTTGTAGGGATGAAACTTTTGAACAAAAGAAAAATTTCTGCGTTTGCTTTTCTCGTAAGTTGTCTTTGTCCTGTGGTTTTGCCATTAAATTTCTTTTGTCAGTCTTTGTTAAAGTTACACAAAGATACCACTACAGCCTATACCGGTGCCTCTGAAACCATAATATCTGTTTTACAAGGCCCATATAGAAATGACCCAAAGCATCACACTCTATATTGGGAGGCAGTTGTAAGCACGAGGCGGCTCATGATAACAGCAACACTAATCGGCAGTGGATTAATGCAAATTATATTGGTCTCTGTATTGTGTGCAGTATTTTTATGCCATCACATTTATTTTCAGCCATTTCAAATGGCTACGTCAAATCTCATCGAAACATTTTCATTGCTTTTCCTATGTTTCGGGGCATCGATCAATTTACTAAAGGCCTGTCTGATTGATTTTGGAGTCATCCCTTCTGGCCCTGCAGTAACTATCCTACAGAGCCTGCTAAGTGTTGAAAAATCTCTCACTATCACCCTAATATGTATTATCTTAATTGTTGAATTACAAGCACGGGCGAAGAATAGAATAAGAACAAGAGCTGAAGTAATTCAAGTTTTGGAGGCACCTACAGAAACTGGGGCCACAAATAGGCTGGAGCATAGTGCCATTAAATCTACTGTGCAGGCCAACCAACCTTAGAACAAAAAGGCCCAAATACCCGGCCATGTGAATTTCGCCATCTAATTTGGCGATTTTGGGCCTATAGGCCCCAGAGCCACACATATGCCAAATCAGATGGCGAAATTTCCATGTCGTTCTAGAATTACCCAGAGAGATGTTGTTCGAAGTCACTGCATAATATCATACCTGAACGAGTTGTTGTATTTGGCTTGAATCAAGTGAAGCCTGCTGGGTTAGTTTCTGCTGGGCTTGAGGTGACTGCTGGGGTATCGTCTGCTGGGACGGTGGCGATTGTAAAGATCTCTCCTTTTGTTGCTGTTGCTGCAAAATAATTGCAATCATATGTAAGTTTTTCATGAAAACTGAATAAAGTCAAATTTCCTTCAAATTTGTTTGATTGTTTTATCAAACACATTTGATGACGCAGCTGCCCCTTGAAACAAAGTTTATGTATTGGAACCCACAAAAACAAGTCTTTGGTCAAACAAAATAAAAGTTTGACAAACAAAATTGTTCATTTGATCAAACAAATTTGATGGAAATTTGATCGTCAGGGAGCAGGTGAAGGATGCAACAGTCAATCAACTAACCTATGTACCCTATTTATAACATGCAGTTTCATTTCTGTTTGCATTACAATTTGTCAATATAAATAAAGGAATTTTCAAAGAAATGTTGTGCTTTTTTACCTGTAAGAATTTTTGTGTTTGTTTTTGTATTTCGGCCTCTGGAAGTGAGAATGCTCTGTGCATGTGAGCCGCCATTAACTTCTGACCTGAGTCTGCATGTTCTGCCGGGACTACAAAAACAATTAAACAAATACTTTTACTATTTTATAACATCTGTACATGTTTGTCCTCTTTAAATGAAATTTCCATCAATCTTTTTAAAAAACCAGCACCAGGAGTAATACAATGTTTTTTCTTGGTCAATAGAATAGCCCTGATATACCTAAATTATAGCTAACTTGTTTGGAATAGATAGAAATATCTTACCTTTGGTGGGTGTGGCCTGAGCTGAGGGTGGGCTCTGTCCAGTTTGATAGACAGGTGTAGCAGCCAATGGGGAGGGTCCAGGGGCAGAGCGTCCAGCCAAAACATATGGGGTACCAGGCAATATGGAGGCAGGGGACCCGATGAGACCCACATCGCTATGGGAACGGGTAATAGCCACAGAGATTTCACTATTCTGCCGTGACATTCGTTTTGGTCGAGGTGCGTCAGCTTTCGGCATGTCGATAATTGCAGCATTCTGGTTGATCAACTGGAAATGAAAAAATTTACAGCTAAAATTTTCATACAAATATTTCAACAAGTCAAACTTCATACGATTTATTTATAAAATATTTCTTGCTATTCATTTAGGGTGACTAAACCACGGCTCAAAATTTTGAAATATTTTGAATTACAGAATTCATATTTGAATATGATATACATGTATATAGATCTGGCCTTTGTACTTCTCTTACAACCAACCAGGATGACAAAATGCAAAGAACTTGTTAGAAATACCTGATTTATTCGGTCTCTGACAATGTCTGGTGTTATGGGTGTATTTGGGTTGAGTGGAGCAGGTCGCGGTGGTAGAGTGAGGGGGGAAATAGCTGAGGCCGAGGAGCGTCTGCGACTGAATGATTCTCTTTTCACCTGGGCACTGCCTGAGGCTGAGGTGGGAGCCCTGGATTAAAAAAACCAAAAGTTAAACAATGTGTGGAAGAACTGATGTGCATTATAGGTATAGGCAAAATGGATATTCTTGAACGACAGGTACAACAGTCATGCGGCCTCTGTAGTGTAAACCTGGACCACTGATAGGATCCCTGAATGCTAAAACTCACTTTTCTACTAATCAGCTTACTTCATTAACTTAGATTATTTTTTGCAAAAGAGAATAACAACAGATTGTGTACCTTGGTGTACTGGTGGCTGTTGGTGTTGTCATGGCCAGGGGTTGTATGACGGTGCTGCCCCCTGGAGACACTTGTGACGGAGATTCAGAAATCGGAGTGCTTCTAATCGAATCAATCTCCTGATACGTCGAGGCCTGAGATACAATACGGATAAAACAATGTCAAATACCTGTACATAGTTTTAATATAAGCAATATTAGAAAAGGTCAATGTATTTGATATCAACAGGTTGGAGGAAAATAGGTGCTATTCTTTTATTTTAAAGACTTGTCCCTTCAATTGGACATAAGGAGATTCTGACATTATTTTTTAAAATAACTTTGGGACCCAGCTTTATTAATGTCATTTCGTAAAACGATGCAATCCACAGAAATTTGAGAACTGATAGTTGTCAGTACATCAAAGATAACCTACGTATTTTCTCTAATAGAAGCCCCCTTCCA